>Ga0208159_1000021_pt1 | contig 54458 bp, 56 predicted proteins | sample 9_EtaG_FD_184082 | JGI IMG/M metagenome (GOLD analysis project Ga0208159, IMG submission 184082) | Marine viral communities from the Subarctic Pacific Ocean - 9_ETSP_OMZ_AT15188 metaG (SPAdes) (version 2) | ecosystem: Environmental > Aquatic > Marine > Oceanic | place: Pacific Ocean | collected... | reverse complement strand
TAAATCCGATATTTCGGTATCCACATACGCCTTGATGGATTGTTGGGTAGCGAGATGTGTAGCAGAGTTTGAGTTCAAATTATTTTCATTTAGAACGGGTACTACCAAGTCTATCGTGTCGTCAGAGGTCTGATAGGTTGCAGTGATGAATGTCTCTGTGTTTCCTGTGAACATCCCACCTGCAAAGTCACGAACCTGTGCCTGAGTGAGTTGTGTGTCTGTATTCACAACCGTTTCTGTTGCTGTTGATACACTTGTGACATGACCATTTGAGTCAAACTCTAGGTTCTGTATGTATGTCCTTCCCGTATTACTTGTATCGCTTGCAGCACCGCTAATTGTTGGATGTGCGGTTAAGTATGTACTTGCATCGATAGCGTATGTTCCTGCACCTGTTCTCTTCATGAACCCGTTACTGGTGAAGTCACCATCCATTATCGCTCCGGCTGCTGCTACATTAGTTGCATCAGTGACATTTGCTAATGCTTCGATACCATCTAACTTCGCTCCATCAACAGATAGGTCTCTACCATCGAACTGCTGTCCTGAGTTGAACGTTATGTCACCCGTCATCGTTCCACCGGATTTAGGCAACGCACCTAAATCGCTTATCTGAGACTCAGTGATTGATAGGGCTGCTTGATGTTGCGTGACGTTGCTTTCTGCTATTCTGTTATCGTTGAATGTCCCTGCTGTTATCTTTGAAGCATTCAGTGTGGGTATTCTTGCAGTTCCAAGAGTCCCTGCGGTTATCTTAGATGCGTTTAATGTAGGAATGTCGGATGCAGATAATCCACCATCAAGGATATTGATTTCCGCTAAGGATGCAGTAATGCCCAAGTTGGTCAGACCTTGTACCTGTTGTGTGCTATTGAGGGGTTGATTGCCATCAATTCTCAATCTGTTACCCAATGCTGTAGTGATAGTGGTGATGTCGCTGTCATTGTCTTGTAATGCAGTTGCTAACTCTCCAAGTGTGTCTAATGTGAGCGGAGCCGAATTAATTAAATCTGCCACTTCAGCATCAACATACGCTTTTATCGACTGCTGACTTGCTACTTTCGTTGCAGAGTTAGATACCATATCGTTCTCATCTAGCAAGTCAGAAGATATTGAGTAGTTATTCGCACTAGTTTCAATCCCTGCTAGTTTGTCGAACTGGTCATCAGTCATTAAGCCATGAGCAGAGGTTGTTGCATCGGGTATCGTAGCAGAGATTGTTGTATTATCCACCTTGGTTAAAGTTAACGTCCCTTCACTGAACGCTAGACTTGAGGCTGGTTTTGCTGATGAATCTATTGTGATTCTATTATCTATTCTAGATACAGTAATATTTCCACTACCCTCAAAGAAAATAGAACTGAAAGTACCGTCTGTTCCAGTCATCTTCAACTCCTGAATGTTAGTAGAATTCACATCCTCAACAGTGAATACATATTGAGTGTCGGTTGCTTCAAAGGATATGGCATCCACATAGGTCTTTACAGCCAACGCAGATGGAATTGTATCGTGATTACTACTTACAGCAGTGATATCTGAGTCTAGAGCAGTTATTCCAGCGAGGTCTGCGATGGTGGCAGATGTGGTTAGATAGTTACCAGCCGCCTGTTTCGCATTTAGTTGAGTTTGTATTGCAGATGTCACACCATCTAAATAATTAATTTCGGCAGCAGATACCCCTGTAACTCCATCTAGAATGTTGATTTCTGACGAAGATGCGGTAATATTCAAATCGCTTAGACTACCTACCTTTCCGCTTAAAGCAGACACTAATCCAGTGACTTTGCTTTGTGATATATCTAGGAGTTTGCTATTTGCAATAGAACCTGCTAGTTGTGCATTGCTTATACCACCGGATTTCACCGTGACCGCGCCACTACTCACATCAAAGTCAGCAGTTGCAAAGGACGCTATTCCCTTGTTGCTTGATGTAGCATCTTCCACAGACACAGTTAGAGTTCCGTTGATGTCATCATATACTGAAGTGATTCCCTCTGCATCTGTAAAGAGTGCATTGACTCTATCATCCACTCTCTCATCCGTGTAGTAGAGATTCGCTCCTTCTGCCACGTTTGCGGTTGTTAGAGTAATACTTCCACCTAAAGCAACAGTGCTTCCATTAACAGTTACTGATGAATTGGTTAGTTTGTTGTTTGCAATACTACCAGCAAGTTGAGCATTGGTGACTGAGATGTTACTTACGTTAGTTGCGAAGTTAGCACCTGCTGTTGCACCAGTTTCTATTCCCGCCAACTTAGTGTTTAGAGCAGATGTGAAGTTCACATCGGATTGAGTATCAGCAGAAAGAACCCCTTGACCATTTATTGTCAGGTTACTACCGACCTTCACGCCGCCAAGAACATCTGACTCTGCCACTGGTAAGGAGTAATTATTAGCAGAGGCAGAAATACCCTGTAACTTAGATTTCAAAGCATCTGTGAAGTTATTCTGTGACAGACCCCCATCACCAACAGTGTATTGTGTATCTGTGACAGTTTCTGTTGCTGATGTTAGATTAGTTACATGACCATTTGAATCTAAAGTTACTGATTGAATATAGGTTCTGCTTCCTGAGTTATCAACACTGCTGGCTGCACCGGAGATAGTGGGATGCGATGTGAGGAATCCACTATTCGAGTTGTCATAGTTAGCCAAGTCTCCATCTACGTTCAGTGTGTCACCGCTCAATGAGATACGACTTCCTGCAACTAGATTGGTATCATCTGATATGTCTATCTCACCAACTGTAATTTGTTGTCCATTCAGAGTTAGATAGTTCCTGCTTCCTGTTAATGTGACATTTGTTGAGTTGTCTGTTCCACTGACATCTACTTGAAGTAGGCTCCTAGCAACAGAGGCTGACAGTGTTTCAACGGAGCCAGTATTGCTACTGGTTCTACCAATTAAAACTCCTGAGTCTACGTTCTGTATCTTGTCAAAGGTAACAGCATCATCTGCTATTCTTGCGGTAGCAAATGTGCCACTGGTAATCTTGCTTGCAGCGAGGTTAGGAATACGAGCGTCTGCAAATGTACCACTGGTTGTTTTGCTTGCTGCTAAGTTAGGTATGTCTGATGCTGCAAGTTGAGCAAACACATTGGACAGGTTGATTTTCTTCAATCCACTACCAGTGTCGTTATACATCAGGAAATCATTTGTCTTGTGTATTCCATTCTCAGTGCTTAGTTCAGTGATATCTACGTTTATTGTTGCTCCTGAGTTAGACAATCCTGAGCCGAAGGTCAAGGTTGCCTGCTTACCTGCTAGGTCTGAGACTAGACTTGTTATCTTGGATTGAGCGATGCTTCCTGCTAGTTTGTCATTAGTAACTGCACTATCGACTATTACATCCGTACCTACTGCGTTGTTTGCCATATGGTCAGCAGTAATTTGGTCATCTGCGATATGAGCAGTTAGAACTGCATCGTCATCAATCTTAGCGGAGGTCACAGCATCATTCGCTAGTTTATCAGTTATGACACTGGAATCTACAATCTTACCCGTTGTAACACTTAGGTTTGCTAGTTGTGTAGTACCTACTGACGCATCCTGTATCTCAGTTGCACCGACAGTGTTCGCTCCGATGGAAGTAGATAATGTGACATCTCCTGAACCATTGAAAGAAACAGCACTAGCGGTTGTTACATCACCTGACAATGAAAAGTTCCTAGCAGCAGATAGAGTTGTAGCAGAAGATACAGTTCCTGTCACATTTCCAATGAATGTACCTGCAACGAATGTTTCAGAGCCAACTGTCCATCTTCCTGCACTTTCATCCCAAACCAAGGTCTTGTTGGTTTGGTTTCCTCTCTCTACTTCTATACCAGCGTCTTGTGATGGTGTGCCTGTCTCATCTGAGTTTAGGGTGATTATGCTATCTCCTATGTTGACAGTGTTTGAGTTGACTGTTGTTGTGCTTCCTGAAATGGTTAGATTACCACCAACAGTCAGATTGCCCACACTAATATTGTCATTCGTATCACCAAGACTGAAATCTCCTAGACTCACATTGTCCAAAGCAGTCGTTACATTGTCTGTATCTGTTACATCTGCACCCGCTTCTATACCAAGCATGGTCACTAGATTGGCAGGGGTTATTTCCTCTACGTTTCCAGCACCGGAAGAGTCTCTTCCTAGTATTCGGTTTGTAGCAGATACATTCTGCATCTTGGCGTATGTGATTGCATCATTAGCCACATCTGCTGTTGCGATTGTTCCATCTGCTATCATGGCTGATGTGACTTGTACCTCTTCGACTGTTCCAGTGGAAGCCTTTCCTAAGACTCGGTTTGCTGTGCCAATGTCTTGTATCTTATCGTAGGTAACTGCATCACTTGCAATTTTATCAGTTGTCACATTGTTATTTGCAATCTTAGTAGTCGTGACAGCATTGGTTGCTAATTTCACCTCTGAAACTGCTCCGTTGTTTATCTTAGCAGTAGTCACTGCATTGTCTGCTAAGTTACTATCATCTAGACTAGTGAGTTCACTGGTTAGTGCCAATGTTCCAGTGCTAGATGGTAGTGTAATAGTAGCAGAGCCTTTGGTCAGTGTTCCATCGTTATTGATTCTCATTGTCTCAGAACCACTGTTGATTGCGGAGAACTGTCGAGTTGCTTGCTCGTAAAAAACGAATTGATGTAACCTAGTAGCGTAGTTGTTTGCTTCTGCGTTATCGACTTTAACCACTATCAGTGGTATGTCTCCTGTTGCTAGTTCTGCAACAGTGGCTGCACCAGTAGTCGCCTTTCCAGTAACAGTACCGTGTCTCCATGCCAATGCATTTGACGAGTTAACCACTATCAAACCATACCAGTCATTGGCGTTGGCAGAGATGGTGTCGGTAGTAGTTGTTAGGGTAGTGCCGCTGATATCCACTAACTTACCGTCTCTTAGCACTTTACCCGATGCAACTTGGAAATGTGTCCTGCCACTGGTAGTACCTTGAGTCAAACCGAATCCGCTTATTCCTCTGTTCTCGCCAGTGGCAGCGTGTAGTGCCTTGATGATTCCTGAGTGTATGTTGTCTGTGTTATCCGTAAGTTGTGTGCCGGACGGATTCGTTGCTAATGTTGAGATGATACCCGGATTTGTTGACATTAATTACCCACCTCTACTCTAACTGTAAACGTAACTGTGTCTCCACTGGCTACAACACCAGTGTTTGTGAAAGTGACTCGGCTCAATAACGTGCCGTTTCCGTTCGTGGTTCCCGTTTTGAAAATACCTAATTCTGAAACTCCTGATGGTGGTATCTGCGAGCCTGTGAAACTCACGTTGTAGACTAAAGTAGAACCCACCACTGTTGGTGTTTGATTGGATGGATGCTGAAAGACGAAGTTGTTCAGCCCTGTTTGACTTGCTGATGTACTGTCACCACCATCACCTATTGCGATGATATCGAAATCTCCTGCTATCAATGTCGCTATTCTGTTTGCTCCTTCATTCACTACTGTCATAACTTACCCTCACTTGTATAATACCCTAATACCTGACTTCCTGTATTCTCAAACCCTACTTCCTCAGTGAAACCCACAAGGTCATCAAAGCCCATGTTTGAACTTTTAGCAGTACCCGTAATTGTATACTGAACCGATGTGGTCTTTAACGATATAGAATCCTTGAAGACCTTGCCTATCGAAACCTCTTGTGCATTTCTACTGAATATAGTAGAACTGCTGGAATTTTGTTGGCTTCCTATTTCCGACAACCTCTCTGCTATCGTCTTGTCGAACGTGCCTACCGTCATAGTGAGAGTCGGTGTTAATACGTTCTCTATCTCGAATATGACATAATCATCAGGTGGAATATCGTATTGAGGGAAGTCCAAGTAAATGATATCCCCTGCTTCAAGTGTCTCAAGACCCTTTTTCTCAACTGTTAGCACTATTTTTCTAGCATCTGATGAATGTAATTCTAACAACTCATTTGCCTTCACCTTCGCATCTGTGATAGTCCTGATATTTGCATCCACGAAATTAATGTGTATTCCGCTCTCATCGTTCGCCACACTCGTTCTTATTCTATCACCAATCACAGTCACTTTGTTAGCCTTAGCAAACAATGAACTATTCTTCTTCACAGAGAAGATTCTATGGTCTCTATAGGAAATTCCCTGTTTTCTCAATAAGGCAGAAGAATTCAAGTCACGAAATACCACTTTTTTATTGTTAATACGAAAATCCAAGTTCTTCTTTCCTGCTAATTTGTTTAACGTATCGAAAGCAGAAGACTGTACGAAATTATCGGTAGAAACAAAAGTCTTCTTATTTCTCTTAATTATCTCATCATTGACAAGAGGAACGAACCATAAATCTACATCAGTGTCATCATCATCTACATCGTTAACAGTGATAGTAGTTCCACTAGGAGTGGAAGCAACAACACCGATTGGGTATCCTTCATGTGTGAATATGACATCTCCTGCTACAATGTTCTCTACTGTGGCCTTGCAAGTAATGACATTGTTGGAGACTGAACTCACGATGTTTCCAGTGAACTCTGCTTGAGACTGCACCATGTCAATATCGAGACCCGCCTCCTTGACTATACGCTCAATCTCCGTCTCCACCTCTTCACCGATAATCATGCTAGTTCCGATATGGCACTTTGTCATGTTATCCAAATTCGGTTTTCTAGATAACTCCAAGTCTATTACTTCACCGAATGAAACTACGCCGTTCCCAGTTAACGTTCCTTCAAAGGTTAGTCTAGCCTCTCGTTGCCTAACTCCGGTGTTCAATGCTGGTGAAACATCTGTAAACGTGATTGTTTTTCTTTGTCTATTAGTGCCATCTGTGATGAAACAATCGAAAACATCACCATTCGAGAATGGTAGGTTATGCACAGAATTACTAGGATTTTCAGGTACTATCGACTCTATGCTTGTTGTTTCGGGTGCTTTGTCCAAATTCATGAGAACATAAGCACTGAATACCCCTTCGGCTAGATGTGAGGTTGAGTTTCCTGACTGGTTGCCCGTATCGTATCTAGAGGTTGTCTCACTATAATCCAAACCAGTCGAATGCAATCTGTTCAATATTATCTCCCTCGGCGTATCTCTAAATGTTGTCTCTGCCAACTTCATTAATCTGAATCGTGGTATCCTTGCTCGTTGTGAATTTCCTAAAAATACGTCACTGTCTTCTATGCTCCTATCCAATTTTATCACATGGGTAAAAGAATCATCATCCAAAGATGACTGGTCTGTAGTATGACTTAGAATCTTAGCGATGAACCCGATGTTCCCTCCGCCTCCTGACTCGAATATTTGACCTCTATGGAATGTAGTCCCACCCAACACGGCTTGACCGAGAGTTAAATCATGTTTCAGTTCAAGCGTCTTTTCAGAAACAAGGTAGTAGCCTGTTAGATTCGGCACAAACGAAAGCCAAGTGTGCTGTGAATCAAAATCACTAATATCAATGGTAATCGTATCCCTCGCACTATTAGTTTGGCTAAGAGTTATATTACCATCATTTATGTCTAATACTGGCTTTATCATCATCTGCGCTCTGTATAGTCCACCACCATCATTAGAGGTGAAATCCGCATCATCATGCAAGTCATATTCTGTGGTTGTCAAGGTGTTTCCTTCATTAGACTCTAGGAAGTATGATACGCCTAAATCCGTAAAAGCCCCTTCACCGCTGTTCGCTGTATCGTCAAGACGCCCTGACCTAGTATGTGTTCCTGCTATTGCATATGTGTTTGGGTTATTTTGGAATATCATTGTATTCACAGTATGTTGGTCAAGGTCATTTGCACTGTTATTGGTACCCCCATTGAAGCCACTCGTATAAGCAAGATAGTTGCTTTTCTGTTGTCTGCTTCCTAGTATCGCACTGGTTTGAAACATATCAGACGGCACACTTGGCCCGCCTCCGCTAACTTGCCTTATATTCCTAAACACCGCGATACAGTTCTCGTAGGGATGAGAATCAGTGAATAATCCATATTTCTCTGCTCGTTGTGTATTTCCGCCTGAATGACTTCGTTGTACTAGACCTGCAATCACCCTCGAACTGTTGATAAATTTATGACTCCCAGTGCTTAACCCAGTGTCGTTGTGCCATGTGTATTCAGGATGATAGGGACTCAAATCTGATACTTTTGGGTCTGTGCTGTGTGTTGATGACTTGAACACTAGGGGGATGAAGACGTTAGGTGGCAGAAAATCACCTCCATTGCTGAGTTTAGCGAACTTGAATATACCACTGTCTGAGTGATAGTTTGGTCTCGCTAAATAGACACTTGTGAAATCTATCTTTGTCTGTGATGCAGCAAGAGTGTCAGAGGTTATCAGTGGCGATTGAAATCCTCCATCTTCAAACTTGAATACCTCAAAGGACAACTTTGAGTATTGTCTGATTATGTAAGCAGGGGTGTTTAACGCAGTGGGGTCTCCTGTCATATTTATCAAGTTAGATTGATTAGCACCGCTACTCATATTAGTAATAGTTGCCTTGACAATAAGAACCAACTCTCCTGTGTCTGCCCTGAAGACAGCATCTCCCTGTTCTAGCGATAGAGTGCTGCCGCCTGTAAAGGTCAATGTATTATTGCCACTGCCATCCCTAACGACTGCTAAACCGGCAGGTACTTCTCTTAACCTATACATCTGATATCTCTCGATGTCCAGTAGTGCATCAGCAGGAGAGGGTAGTGAATCAGGGTCAACGGGGTTGAAGTGCCAATCGAAAGTTGCTTCTACCAACCTAGCAATACCGAATCTCTTTATGTTGTTTGTAGTTGTACTAGCAGATTTTATCGATACTCTCTCATAGTTCGTGTCTGTCTTCTCAATCATTTTTGTCGTTCCACTGTAAGAAGAATGAGAAACAGATGTTGCAGAGTTTTTTCCATCGCTCTCTAACAGACATGCTAAGTCTTCAAAGTTAAGTGTCTGACTTCCGATGTTATTGTATCTTAATTTTGAATAAGGAAACAAATCTCCCGTTGCAAATATCTCATAGTTCTGCGCTTTAGGCGCGTAATTCAGCAATTTGTCTATGTCAGGCACTCTTGAGTTCAACAGACTACCAACAGAAGTAATCGCATGATTCGGCGGTATCAGGTTCTCGTATCCAGTGCCTGCTGACTGAAATGGACTGCCAACTGTATTCTTCAGTGTGTAATTAGAGTCATTCATGTTGCTTCCCAACACAGGAGCAGTAGAAGCAGATAGAGTAGGCGAATCAGGTGCAATCCCATTTGCCTTTATCGGATAAGCGATTGAATATGCAGATATTGCCTGTGGTTGAGTTGAACTTCCATATATTCCAGCATCGGACTTAGTGACTGTTCCTGCTTGCAGTATTTGAGTATCCCAATATCTGTATGTCTCTTTAGGTGTATAGAAGGTGTTTTGCTGGTTTCCCTTTCCCCCTATTTGTGGGTCTATTCTATGTATGAAACCACCAGTGTTTACATTGTTGTTCACCATGTAGAATGAATATCCGGTTCTAGTGTCACTGGTGTTGTTCTCTAGTCTAGCCATAACCAAAGGACAAATCGGTGCGATTGACATCTTGAATCCACCATCATCCTTTGAGATAGTCTCTACAATATCAAACATCTCAGAAGCATATGTCATCTTGTTAATCTTGGTTGTTGATACCCCTGTCTCCCTTGACAACTGCACTGCAAAAGCGGAGTCTGCATTCAGTGTGCTGGTGTTCAATGAGTTGATGCTTATCGGGCTGGCGATGTCATACCCCAGTGTCCTGTCTTCAGCGAATGAAGCGGTATTGGAAGTTGATTCCAACTTGGTTCTAGTTCCGGTTCTATCGAATGAGAACGAGTCAGAGAACACCAAGCCCTTGTCGCTGACTCTTGAGAAGTCAGTAACAGAGTTGGCTATAGATGGATTACTGCCAATCGCCTTCTTACCTGAGAGGTATGTTGCTTCAGTGTGAGGGTCATAATAGTAGATATCAGTATTCGCAGTAGTGGATAGTGTAACTAAAGGCTCATGCGTGAGAGTTGTAAAAGATGTTTGTGCCGATGCTACCTCTCCAATGAAAATCATATTTTCTGCTTCAGTGGTACTCCTAGTAAACAACAGGGTTCTTGCTTTGGCAGTCGTATTCCAATTACTTATTGTAGCATGAATAATTTCCTTACCATTCACACTGCTTACATCCATAGTTGCCTCATTCAATGCTGGTACAATAGGATTCAATGTGCTGTATACTATGTCCTCAGAGAAAGACAGATTCTTGTCTATCAGTGTATTCAACAAAGAAGCATTGGTGTCTCTTCCCTCAATCACCAATGTTGACAGTCCGTTTTCAGCAGAAGTCTCGCTCAACTCAACTGTGCCATCAAAGACCTCTTCCTGTAAATTGTATGCGTCTGTGTAATAGTAGAAACGCTGTATGTTCGTATTTTGATAGAACTTCCTACTTGCGTCTTGAAATTTGACATACTCCATGTCCTTGTCAATGTAATCCACATGATTCTGATGAGTGCTTATGTTGGAGAATACCACCTTAGTATCATAGAACTTAGATTCCTCTTTAGGGATGGTTGTGCCTGATACGGTCAATCTGTTTCCATCTGCATAGACTACCTGAGTATCGGAATCGAAGTTCTCTGTGTTTAGAACTCCTGTCCAAGCAGCAATCTCGACATTCTCATTCTGAAAGTGATGAACCGTTGGAGTAACAGTGAATGTCGTTGCCTTGAGAGTCTTATTCGCTTTCACTGTGACATCTTGCGTACCTGAAGATTTACTCTGTACTGCATTGACCACGTAGTAGTGGTCGCCTACCTTGATGATGGAATTGGATGTGAGTTTGCCGGACAAAGCATAATCATGGGAATCTAGCATGTCTGTGAATCGAATCTCATTTGCACCATCTACCTTGGATGCTTTGAATGGTAATTTCTTGAATGACATCTTATCGCTAAAAGTCGTCTTCATTGCTTTGAGTATCTGACCCTCTCGTATTTTGTGTGACATCAATCCTGAGTTGTTTAGTAACTTAGTCTTGAATATCTTAGTCATTTTGTTCTGAGGGTTATTGACAATCAAATCAGTAGTAAATGGAATGACATCATTCCTACGAGGTCTTGGGTCGAATGTTATGTACCTTGAAGGGCCAGTGCGATTGCCATCTAGAGTCGCTGATGTCGCCGTTGTGCTATCTGAAGCATGTCTCTTCATGTTTGGAAATGCCTTATGCCATAGAATCGGATTGAAATTGCTATCGAAATCATCAGTCGTCCTTAGATTATCCACAAGCGTTGCATCTAGTTTACTCCTACCGATACTGGTTATTGTTCCTTTCAACTTCGCTTCCGTTCTGAATACTATATTCTGTATTCCTTTTCCATATGTTAAACCGAAGGTAGAAGTACCGCTTCTCCATGCAGTCGATGCTTGCCTAGCGAAATCCAACTCAATAGAGTTATCACTAGTGTTGATTGTTTTTACATTGCCAACAAAACTATCATCTGAGTCATTGAACAACGACATGCCTTGGAATACTATATTCATAAAATTAGGATAACTGCCTGTATTCACAAATAGTTTCTTCGATGAACTGCCCTCTTCAAACGCTGAATAAGCAGCACTACTGCTTGTGAAAGCAACAGATTTACCACTATCCCCTGTACCTAATGCAATATTATAGTCATACCATCTCAATCTAGTGACGGTGTATTTCTCCATGTAGTCCAATTGGTCATCCTGCTCCAACCTGTCATTGTAGAAGTAGAACGTCGGTCTATCGACCCTGTTTAGCACATCATAGTTGTCCGTTGAAGCCTGATTGTCACCACGAAGACCATAACTCACAGCCATGACATCAGTATCTGTCTTTGCTGGCCCCTTGAATACCTCAAAGTTAGTTCCCTTTGGTATAGAAGTAGGATACTTAGGACTGAACTCCAAGCCATCCCCAAACTCATCGAATGTAGATATTCTAGTTATCTTGGCAAAGTGCGGTCTTGCAGTATCAGTCTGTGTCGATGAATCGTATATCTCAGGATTCAACATAATGAAGTAATCATATCTCTCTATGTCCAATGCTATAACATCAGTAGCAGGATAGTCAATGACAGCAACACCCAATGAGGTATCTGCATATACAAACTTTCTATTTGTCTCTCCTGTGCTAATACTGGTATCAAATGCCTTTATCTTGAAGGGAGGCGTTGTTTCCTTAGTCGTAGCATAGTTAGCGATTGTCTTATTCTTAGGAAGAAGCCTATTTCCTATTTGGTCAGCCTTGTCATTTGATATAGAGCCACCATGAGACCCCTTTCTAATCTCGGTGAATATAACAGATGGAACCACATCAGATGTAGCAGTTCCAGTTCCGCTAGTCTCGGACTCCACATATGTCGCTTTCAATACAGGATTGACCGATACATCCCTGAATGCCTTTCCTGTAGTAAACTCAGTAACCATACCTGCATAGGCTTCATCGGCAAGGGATTCATTGACTCCTGATTTCAGAGGGTAGAGGATAGTCCCATTTGTCTTCGCCATCATCAATCACCAAAAGAATAGTAGAAGAGAATATCATTGTAACTAGGAGTAAGCGTGGAGATGCTAGCACATGGAGTTGACGACTTATGAAATGCAATCTCGTAGAGTTCACCCATGAATTGTGTCGCCTTTCTATTCGGGTTATTTCCGTCCTGTCCTATGAAGCAATCACCCGGACTCGTATCCAATCTGAACTTACCGATGTTAACCTTCACTCTCTTTACTGGTTGATTATTCAGATACAGAGTAATGGTATTGCTATCGAAGGACACTCCTACTTTATTGGTCTGCTCTAGATACAATGCCTCTCTTTGCTGGTCTCTGTATATAGTGGATGTTACTGCCGTTGCCGGAGTATCCGATAATGTGATGGTATTTCCTGAGACAGATGCAACGGTTCCTATCAATACTCCACTGTTGTTGTATATTTGATTACCAGCACCTATGTCATCGGCTTCACCTGAACCAACTGTTATGTTATTTCCTGAGCCACTTGCACTAGTGGTCACGTTTGTTTTGTCTGTTGATATCCCATTGTATAGCCCTTCAGGGTCATAGTAGCCTACAAGATTCTTCTGAGAGATGAATACTGGTTCACTTGCAACAGTATGTGTTATCGGCGTACTAAGAGAATCGGTCAATTCTACCACTATCTTGTATTCTGCTGGTTGGTTGAAGTTCGATGATGTTGTATTCTGCAAGTAGAATTTTAGATAGTCATTGCAGAATATCATCATCTTATGCGTGTTTCTTCCAGCACCGAAATAGGACACGCTCTCATAATTGGAAGTTGTATCTGCATGGTCATCCAAAGACAGGTTCGGGCTTGGTGGCGTCTTCGTGCTATCTAGTCGTCCTTGGCCTGAGTCTCTATGGCCCACTCCGTTTACATCATAGGGAGTCAGTATCGCCTCTATTGTGAACGGCCCACCACAGTCCCACAACTTATGCTTTGAGTCATTCGTGTTGTAGTCATCATACTCTATTTTCAGATGTCCATCGCACATTACGGGAAAAATCAATGCTCTTGATTCTCCTATGTGCGCTGTTGTTGCCATCTCTTCACCTACAAACTGTTGATTGGGTTCTCCGATAAGACCCTAGCAACTTCAAATTCTAAGGTGAATGGCACTGTGTTCCCCTGCTCTCCTGCAAAGGTTGTGTTGAAAGAACGTATGAATCCTGACATTCCCGATAACTCGTCAGCAGATGAAACATCTGCGAATAGCGAAGTCTCTGTCTCTTGAAGATTCACAAGGGAATTATCAGTAACATTATCCACTAAATCATTGAATACTCTTTTGAATCTCTCATCGTATCTTCTATTTTTAAAGGTGAAAGGAATCAGCGGTAGTTCTGATATATCCTTGGTTTCATCACCTGCTGTGTGATATTCAAAGTTAGTGTCTATTCTACTAGGCATCAAGATGATTAGTTTGTTCATCGATTGGTCATCCTGTGCCGCACTGCTATCAACGTAGGAGTGAATCAACTGTGCCATCTCAAACGGAGATAGTATTCTCTCTTTGGGCGAACCGTCATTCTCCCCTGAGTCCTTCGACACTCTTTGATTCAACAATACTCCTGTCAAGGATATCGACTTCTGTGCTATTCCCATATCGAAAGCAAGGGTCTCTGACTCTCCGGTAAACACTGCTTTGAATGGAACAGGTATAGTGGGAACGGTCTTAGTCGTGATGATGTTTATTTCTGTGATGAACAGAGGTATTCTGTTAACCGCCCTATCTCCACCTATCTCATTTCTTCTCTGTAATTCCAGCCACACGCTGAAGTTGCTGTAACTGTCACTCGTTGCCATTAAAATCTCACCACCGATGTAGAAGTCCTATTCATTCTAGTGTTGATTTCTCTTGCTACCTTGTTTGCGATGTCTCGTATCTCGGTATCAGAAGCACCAACTCTTCCTGTGACTTGTACTGTTATGTGATTCGTAACTGAGGAAGCCATTGCCTTAGATTGTGAATTAGAATGTACTTGCGCCCCTCTAGGAAGTGTGACCAGTTCAGGGCCACGTTCCCCAACTATAGCAAGACCACCTTGACTTATCTTTCCGCCTTCTGCTAATCCAAGAACATTGCTTCCGAAATTCTTGACTTTATTATAAGTTCTTTTGCCAAATCCCAATGCTTTGCTAATCTCTTTACCTATACCACTAACTAGTTGCTCTACTAAAGAGGTAGCCCATCCCCAAATATCTGAGAGAAAATCCTTTATTCCAAACAGAACATTTGCTATTTCCTCAGAATACTGATAGAGAAATTCTGCTGCTTTAAAGACTACTATAGCGATTCCAGCAACTAATAGAGCAATCCAACCACCGCCAAAGAAAAAGGCGAGGAAAGCCACTCCTGCTACTATCTTTCCAATGATTCCTATTACTTTCAATGACGCTCCTATTATTGCTGCTCTAGCACTACCAAATTCTTCTTTGGCAACAGCGTAAAATCGCTTGTAGAGTGCTGAGAGGTATTTTCCAATGCCAACAAGAACCGCTCCTAATGTAGCAACCAGCAACCCACCTAGTATCTGAATACCTGCCAGTAGTAGTTGTCCTGCACCTATTACCACCTTCTCTATGTCACCTTGTTGAAAACCAGCCCATATTTTCTGTAATGCATCTTTGGCATCACCTAGCCCGTCCGACACGATTGCCATGCCTATTGCGAATACTTCCTTCATTGCAGCAAAACCCACTGCTAGTTCGTCCTTCGTATCCGTGAACACGCTCTTCAATAGAGTGAGACCTAGCATTAGGATTAACAGGTATCCTACTGCCATTCCCATGTATTTGACAATCTTTAGTATTCCCCCTCCTAGTCTAACCATTTGATTTGCTATGTTTCTAAGTGGTGTAGTGGCGAACTTGAAGAAAGCAGAAGTTTTTCTTCTCATTTTCTTTCTCGTTCTTCTGCTTTCCTCTGCCAATAGCACTAGTTTGTTGAATTCTTCTATCTGCTCTTTACTAGCAAAAGAACCCGCACCTTTTCCAATCTTGCCCGGCTTTCCATCTTCAGCCATCTTTACAAAGTCTTTATCGCTCTCTTTGCGACCCATTGCCTCGAATCTCGCAGCAATCTCTTCTTCGCTGATTCCAAAGAATTCTTCTTTTTTTCCTTCAGCAAAGTCTTTTATTTTGTCTAATTTTGTAGATGCTATTCCTTTCGTGCTTTCAAAGACACTCTTCATCTTCTCCGACAATCCACTAGCCATCTTGAATGTCAATGAATTGGTAATTAGCCCCTCTTTTCTTCTTCTTGCTGTTTTAGTTGCAATTTTCTCTAACTTCTCCATGTCCTTAGTCTGTCTGTCCAGCAACAGGGACATTTCCGTGAGGGCTTTGTTTGAGTCTTGATACTGAAAGAGTAGTCCACCGAATATCTGAGACTGGCCCTGCAAAGCCACTATTGCTTTCTCTCTAGTTTCTCCAGTGCTTTTCTCAGCCAATTCTATGTTGTCCTGTATTTTTTGTATTTCTTCTGCTTGTTCTGCAATCTCTGCGTAGGTCTTGAGTTGCTTTACTTGCTCTAGCCTTCTTCTCTCTGTGGAACTAGCCATCTCATTGAGAAGTTGAACAGTGGCCTTGACTCTATTCTGAACTCGCCAAAGCCCTGTTCCTGAAATGAACCGAGAGAATATCTCCCAATTCTTTGAGCCTAAAACCGCATTTGTCTTACTGAGCGTTGATTGTAGGTTTTTCATGTTTTTTGCGCCATCGATAATGGCTCGGTCAACACCCTCAAACTCTTCACGAAGTTCCTTGATATCTTCTTGTATGCCTGAATCCACCATTATCAATCACTTCTTAGTTCCTTCTTTCATCGCCTCCGATTCCAGTCTCTTTATCTCTCCATGTATTTCCAACATTTCCTTCACTACGGATACTGGTGTATCATAAGCCTCCAAAGGGTTGATGGAGAAAGTAGTGCAGTAGGTGTATAGCATAATCTTCATTGCCACCTCACTGCTCACACTTCCACCTTTCAGACCTCTTCGGATTAGTTTTCGTTTCCCGTATCATCCCCTATGACATCCACGAATGGATTGGGGAGAATTTCTTTCAGTTGCGCCCCGATGTACGGGTTGAGTCTGATTAAGTCGGTAGTAGACAGTTGAGGCTCAGTCTTCTCTACGAAGTTCTCAACCATGTATCTATACATCTTGTTTAGATTGATGCCCATAGTTTGACCCTGAGCATCCATGTCCATAACAGACGACAACGCCTGTTCTACCTGTAGCCAAGTCGGTTCCTTAATCCAAACTTGGAGGTATTCATCAGAGTCAGGGGCTACCCTAATCTGATGGCATTCGGTTGCTGCTCTTGCGAACAGCATGTTCTTATCACTTACAATTTTTCTTTCTGTCATTTTTCTTTCCACCTAACTAATATACCAACAAACAAACGTGTTGGTGGAATCGAAAAAAGGATAGCGTGACCTGTTTGGTTACGCCTCCTAATTACCTGTTGCAGTTCCGCCTAATGTTTGGATTGCCCACTTGCCTGTGTAGGTTGCACTGGTCAACGTCCTAGCAGTAGCGGCCACTTCTACTTCGATTGGCCCCTTGTCTTCAGGGAAAGGAACAGTAACTGAGTTAATTAGGTAGTCATTCAGTTTTATCTCTATCTTCTCCCCACCACTCTTCTCGAATGTTAATTGTAAAACACCTGTTGATTCTTCTTTCTGCCTCATCTCATCCCACAGTTTTGTGTCTGTGATTAACATGGTTAGTGTTATGTCGTAAGTTCTCTGACCCGGCAGATGAGCGGAGGTTATCTTCCTGTTGTACTGTCCTATGAATCTCTGTGGCTGTAGGTTGTTAGTTATGGTAAGAGAACCGCTCTTTACTCTAGCCATCGTTTGACCGAATAGTTTGATAGAGCCATCAGAGAACAAGAATGGATAGTTGTCCTCCTTGGTATCGCTGTAATTTACCATACCTCTACCATTCTCTACGCTGTTTAATGCGGATAGAGAGACGTTTCCACCTAGAGGGACGTAGTTGGATGGTGGGTCGAAAGCACTTCGGGATACCATATCGACACTTGCCTTCAGTTCCTGCCCCTCTTCAAAGTTCAAAGCGAGGCTGTTTACCTGACATCCGGTGTATAGTACGCTGTACATATTCTCATGCGGGGTCAGGTCATCTATGTCAGTGGTGTTCGTCTGACCGGATTTCCTGTAAACCACATCAAGAGCGAAAGAAGGCAGAACATCATCATCTGCTTCTGTGAAAGTGTAGTTGAACATATCTGTGTTGTTGTATACAGTTAGTGCGGTTGCTGCTAAGTCAGCACCTGAGCCATCATTTATCTCAGGGTAATTGTTGTGTTCATACGTTCTGACTATTCTGTTGGCTGATGCATTGACAGCAATACCATTCTCACCGTTAGTTCCTGATAAAGCAGTATGAGTGCCTGAGAGAGTATAGGTGAGTTTACCTAATGCGTAATATAACCAAGAGCCATTGTTCATCGATACGTCCAATGAGCCACCGCTTACAGTCTCCGCTCCCTTGTACTGATAGTCGAAGTTTCTTCCACCTGCGGCAGCAAGGTTGAGTTGCTTCATTTCCACCTCCACGCTTGGTGGTGTGAACGTGTTTACCAATCCAAGCCAACTGTCAGAGTGAATCCTAGTGTTTGTGATACCGTCTCTAGAAGCATAGAGAGGCGCACCAAAAGCAAGTATTGTTGCATCTAAGCCAGTATCAGAAGTAACAGCAGTACCATTAGAGTCGGTTGGGGCTGAGTCTATGGTTATGGTAGTGGCATTGTTTGCTGTCACAGTTCGATATGATACTGCATCGTTACTGCTTAGGTCATCAATCTTGATTGTGCAACCGACGTATAGGTTAGGAACTAAGTGAATCAAGGCTTGTTGCCCTGAAGATAGAGTCAGAGTTACCCCACCACTAAGAACGGCATCCTGAAAATACAAATCCAACTCAGGACTCATTCCGACTTGTGCGTTTGCTCCTACAAATACTTCATTGCTTACCATTTTTCATTCCCTCACAACGTACATCTAGCAAATCGCTTTAATTCGACTCCAATCTTGTATCCCAATAGTCTTTTCCCTCTATCATTAGCCTCGTTTCTTGAAGTTAATCGTATTAAATCGGCATCTCCTAAAGTTGCCGAACTGCTGTCGGCAGGTGTTGCATATACTGCTGGCCTAAAAGCATTGTTTTCTAAAATATGTCTGACTATCTTGTATAATGCCTCTAACCTATCTCTAGAAAACGTATTACTAGTCATATCTCTCCTGTGTAAAACCCTCAAATGAAGGGTAAAGGAGAAGTCCTCATTTCTAGCAGAATAATCGATGGTTGGATAGGAGGTGGCGGAACTATCTTCGTACACGATTATCACTGCGTCAGAATCGACATCTACTCGTCTCCCTTGTTTCGGTTCAATTGACCTGACATCTATGAATAACATATCATCAGTGCCGACAACGTGGCTCTGCGTGATAGTGCCTGCTGCTGCTAATGCTGTTGTTGAAGATGTCCAGTTGTCTTGCAACAGTCTGATTACAAAAGTCACTTCATCCATTTCTTCAACTTCTCCTTAAGTTCCTTATCATACGCCTTAGCAAACGTATCTCTAGCATTCCTCATGACCATCTCATCAGAGAAACTGATATCGAATCCCAATATGCCCTCCATTTCCTTCAGGGCTTTGTTGCGCTCCTTCTCTAGAGCAAGAATCTCATTGAATATCCTATCTGAATCGCCCATATAATCACTGTATGAAATGAATAATGTCTCTCTTTCCCTTCAGTATGGCATTCGCTTCTTCAAGAAGGATGTCATGCTTTGTCTTCAAGTCTATGTTAGAGCCTGTCTCAGCAATGAGTATAGAGTTGTCATCGTGTCGTATCACCTCTGCTGCAACTAGTTTGGTGGCAGCATCCTGTATTGTAGCAGGAACCCTAGATTCCCCACTAACATACGTCACTCGAATTGAGTGAGAGTGTAGGTATGGATAGTTCTTCAAGAAGAATATCTTACCGTCTTTGTTGATTGTCCAATAGTCTCCTAGTCTTCTTTGGTCTTGGTTATCTGTGAATTGAGTTACCGTTCCGACAGTTGAGGTTATCGTACATGCGGAGCCGTCATCACCCATCAACAGAGATGAGATAACAACAGTATCCCCTGCCTCGCTGTCTGTTGTAGCATAGAAGAAATCAGATATATTCACACCAACCGCTCCTTCAGCAGTTACAGTCTTCGCAACAGTTTCACCAGTGAACTTAGCAGTCTTGTGTGGAAATACCTCGTTGATTGCATCTGCTATCTGACTAGCAGTTGTCTTTGGGCCGTAGTTGTCAAAGAAGTCAGTTGCTTTATCGAGATGGAATGTATATGCCCCGACTCCTAATGCTATTCTCCAATTACCGCTCTCAGGGCCGCTTGGAACCTTTATCTTCGCAGTTGCGGATGCCAAGTCCACATACTCATTTCCTTGCCATACTTCCAATCTAACAATCTTCTGAACATTGTTTCTATCTAATTGAACGAAGCCGATGTAATCCTTGTATCTGTTAACAGGATAAGCACCCATCTGAAACGCCTCGAAACCATGAAATTCATGGTGATAGATAACAGGTCGATATGAGTGTCCTACAATGTCATCCACTCTTTCCTCTGCTCTCTTGATTAGGTTGCCTACTTCACCGATGGTCGGTGTAGTAGTGGTAGCAGTGAAAGGTGATATTTGCAATAACTGGGACACATCAGTATGTGTTGTATAGAATCCTCTACCATCTGCATAATTTGGGTTAATGTTAGTAAAGTCACTTGGGGAGGATAGTTTTGGCATTTAATCAACTCCTGAATTTCTTTGTTCCATTTATGAACGTCTTAACGCCTCGCACTGCTTCCCTCATGCTCTTAACATATGTCTTGCCTACACTGACGAATGCACCTTCTCCTGAAAGTTCCAACTCACCCGTCTTGTCTACTTTTATCGATGTTGTGAAAAGAGGAATATCTGATGTGTCTTTCGTTTCTATCTTTTCAAACAATTTCTCAATGTTATCAGTGTTTATGGTTATTTGAAGAGTCATTTTTCCTAAATCTAAATCACGGTAATTCATGGTCAGTTCTGCTTGTGTAGGCACATTCATTACGTCATCTCCCACTCTCTTGCTTGCTCCCCTTTGCTCTTTACCCTTGTCTCTAGTTTTTTTAGGCTTCATGAGAGATGACTCCGCAAGAAGGTATTCTCCCATTTTCTTTTCATCAAAGTCTCTCATTATCTCTCTCGCCTTAGCCTTACATTCCGCTGACAGATTCTCAACACCGATAATATCCTCTCTCTTCACCTTATATGGGTCAGGCTCTTTTTCGCTATAACTTTCATACTCACCTAGAACTTCATTGTCTTTCATTATCCTTATTTTCTTGATTCGGTTCCTGCCTTTCTTCGTCAAAGCGCGACTGTCTAGGAGTACATCAAGATAATATTCCCCATCGAATAATTTTGCCTGTTGTGTTCCTCCACTGCCAACTGGTATCCTTTTTCCTCTCAATGCGCTACCCTTTGCGCCGGGATACCTACTAGTCCTTGATGAAATTTCCATGATTTGTCCTTTCTCTGCCGTATCGGTGTTTACCACTAGATGAGCAGAGTCTCCTGTCTTATCTGCATCCTTGATATCTTTGTCAGTTAGGCCGTCACTGATATCATATCCAGCAGTCGTAAACAACGTCCGTATATATTTCTCCGCATCATACACAATGGCACGACTATCGCTACTTTTTTCGCCGGGTTTGATTTGATTAAATTTCTGTGAGTCATATAGTGACTTTCCTTCATCGACTTGTTGCATAAGTCTTGAACCCTTTATCTCTAACTCTCCATCTTCTCCCTGAACTGATATGCCCTCATATGTCTGACCGAGGGATACTGGGTTGGATAGTTCACCGAACGTGGTATTCCTTTCAGATATTAGTTGGTGAGCAGAGCCTTTTCTTTTCTCACCGAATACCCGTACCGCAGGTGCGGTTTTTGAGAAGTGTGCTTTTAGTGATTTCATAGTTTCTAGAACTGGTGCATCCATAGCCTTCTTGACTAATTTTTCCATGTATTCTTCATACGTCTTGTATTCTTCATCCGTGGAGAAATCAGACCTGTCTAGTTTTCTGATTTTAGCAAAGATGTTATTCACCTGTCTTCTGCCTAGATTGCCGACATCCTCCTTGAATCCTAGTTTCTCTACTTGAGCCAGCATCTTCAAGACAAACGCTGTCAATAGCCTTGAAGCGTCTGTTGATTTTCCGAAGTCAGCAGTATTTACATCCTCATCAGTCAGAACGAAGGTAGTTTTGATTCCTCTAGCGTTCTGATTGTTGATGGTTATGGTAGGTTTTACAGCAGTTTCCTCTACAACCTCTTCAGGTTCTTCCTTTACCACTGTCATACATCAAATTCCACCTATGCTAACCACTTTGCCCATGCAACGCCCTTTGTAATGGCCGCTCCTAAACCAAGACCACTTTGAGGTGGAGTGTAAGAGGGCTGTCCAGTAGCGGGGTCAATCCAATATGGGTTATTGTTCATGTCATAGCCAGCAGGTGGAACAGGATATCCAGTGCCATTGTTCATTGCCATTTGTTGTTGCATCATTGCGTTGTTCATACCCATACCCATGTTGCCTCCTTGTATGTTGGCAGGATTCATTTGCGGCGACCCCATACCTTGCATAGCATCAGCAGAAGGTGATGCGAATCCTTGTGATTCTAGATACTGCTGCTTCGCCATTCTTCGCTGCATTATTACTTCCGAGTTGACCGCAGTTGCTAGCAGGTTTACAATATCCAAGTCGATATTCTCTTGAGTGATTGATGTGAATTCACTGAGGGAATCAGGATGTATCTCCAAGTCACCTTGAGTGTTGGAAACGAACTTCATCTTAACGAGCATCTGACTGACAACTCTAGTCATGACATCTTCCATCATCTTCTCAAACGCAGACAGGAATGGCTCTCCATGATATTGAAAGAACTCTTCCACATGATTTTCCTGTAGTGTGAGTAGGTTGTTAACAGACTTGAAATTCTGCTGTCCCATCTGATTCATTTGCGAGGCAAGAGCAGTATTGCTTGTTCCGAAGACTCCCATCATTCAGCACCTTCCTGTGTAGTTACCTTAACGCCTTCGGTCAATAAAGATTTTATCCTCTCAGACATGGCCGCATTCTCAATCATCATAGCATACAATTGCTCTTCCTTAGAAGATGCTTCGTTAGTAGGAGGGGTAATCTTCCATCCTAGAGATGATAGTGAGTTGATGTCTTCTTGCTTCAATCTTGTTATTGGCCCTGATTTCACTAAGTTAACTGGGTTCAGGCTCTTAGCAGATGGAATGTATGCGCTGAATGAAAGTCCGTGTTCTTGTGCCAGTATCTGCTGCTCTAGCATCTCATACTGCATGTGAATTGCTGCATGTTTCTCACAGTAAGTACCTCTCATTGGGTATCCCTTGCGAACCTTGTGCAGTGGAAGAGGTGGTCTTCTAGCATCATCTGCTGTCCAAAATTTCTGTGTACCGCAAATCACACACCTGTCTTTGTAGTTGTACTTGAAACTATACGGTATCTTGAGAAATGTTTTCTTCTCAGGTTTCAATACCTTCACTATTTCTTTCAGTTGCTTTTTTGGTTTTAATGATTTGAACTCGTATGCCATAATCGGCCCTGCGGCTCTTGCAGTAGTTAGTCTATCCATGAAAGGATTGACACTATTTGTGTTAACTGTGGCATTCGTAGCACCAATCAAACTTGGGGGATTAAATTGTTGCATTGTCATTTTTCCGACTCCTTTTTCTATCAGTCAGCCTGTGCTGACAGTCAAGCCTGTCCACCATGACGTACTAATAGTCTTTTATCATTGTTAAGATTCCCCGATACACCATCTCAGAATCTGACTTGGCACTGACAATGTATTTGTGACAAGGTATTCCAGTTTCATTCAGTTTCTGAAGACCGGGCTTGAATGACTCAAATATCGGGTGATTCTCAATTTTACCATCGTGTGGATACTTGTCTTTCCATAAGTCATACTTGTTAGCCCAAAGACCGACAGCCAACGGGTAATCATGTTCTTGCTTCTTTTTCTTCCTGCCACCGATAGTCCAATATTGATTGCAGATGGTATCAACGAGAAAAGTCCAAGATAACTGTTGCTCGATGTCATAGTGTTTGTCTAAGTGTCTGTCATCAAAGAGGAATACGATATACTTCACATGTCTTCCTCTCATGTCTCTAACCCATTCTTCCCAGTAAACCGTCTGACCTCCTATGTCAGCAGTCTTTACGGTATGTGCATCTCCATCTAATTTAACGAATTTACGAGTAGCCCTGTGTCTGCCAACAGTTCTTTTCTGAATATCGGGAACCTCCCCTCTAGTCATCAACTGTCGATGCAATGTCGTCTTACCTGCTTTACTTGCACCATAGATACCGAAATTGATAGAATGAAGACGATTATACAGTTTGTTCATGGCTTCTACAATGAGTATTGCAAAACCCGCCATCACCGACACACTATCACCTCGTCAGTGAGTCGGATGTAGAAGAGCATTAAAATGGTTGAGAAGTCAATGACCGCCCCAAAGGGAACTAAGAAGATGCCATCCACCTGAAAATAGATTCACACCGAACACTGCTACTGCATGTCCTAGAAAGAAACAAGCAACGGACGATATTGTTCCCCAAAGCCAAAATCTCGCTCTTAGAAACCAAACGTCAGCAGAGTGCGCTCTTTGTAAGTCATATGCGAGTGTGGTCTCATCCATCCCGAATAGGATTTCGCTTACCATTCAAATCACTCTTGGAATCCAGTTAAGAACGTAGGACTAACAGTAGTGGGTTCTTTGTTCTGTATGGGCAAGTTAGGCATAACACTGTCACCATAAGGTGCGTTGGTTATACCAAACTGCTGCTGGAAGTTTCTTAGTGACTCCCTGACCCTCTTCCTGTTGTCTTCCTCTCTTGCCTTTCTGTCCCAATAGTTGTTTATTTGACGCTGTAGTAGGAAGTCCTCGATGTAGTCATTCAACATCAAGTCGAATAATGCTTTCATTATCATTATTCCACCGACAGTCAAAACACCAAATAGAACGGCATGAATGTACGTGCCGAATAATAGCATGTCTGCTACTGAAGCGTAGAAGTAAACGTTGACACCACTTACTGCTCCAACGAACAAGATGGTCATTATGAGTTTTGTATCTGTATCTATGCTTGGCATATGAATCACCTCAAGCAAAGTTGACCGAACAGGTTCCAGTTCCTGTAATCTGAACGTATATTCCATTCGCTACAAGAACACCGTGTAGGTCTTGCTCGATGGTCTGAGCGGTTCCTCCGGCGTGTAGAACTATTCGGGCAACCTCTTTCTTGCCTGATGTGGTTGAATTGTCGCTGTCCCATATCTTGACAGTCATCAGAGCGTTTGCCGTTGAAGTGACATGAACGCTCATTATCTTAGCATGGTGCTTTATTGCTACTGTGCTAGTAGAAAGTACGCCTGTGGAGTTGCATGTTGGGGATGACATTATTCAGCCCCCGACATCCTCTCTACCAAGTCTGCTTTCTTTCCGTCAGTTGATAGTCCCTTTTCCTCAAGCATCTCCTTGAGTTTCTTCACTGTGTATTTTGAGTAGTCAATAGTTTCCACTGCTACCTCTTCAGGTGCTTCCTCTATCACTGGTTCTTCCTCTACAGGAGTATCTTTGATTATGTTAGGAATGAATGACTTCTTTGCTGAAGGAAACAAAGCAGCCTTGACTGCCTTTGCATCTCCCTCAACGTTGAACTCTCTCTTGAGTATGTTGAGTAGGTAGTCGTTCAATTTTAGAACGTCTGCTGCATCTGATATGTCTAATTCAATTAGGAGACCTTTATCCCCTAACATAGTAACTGCGATTCCTAGTGGAACAACAGTTTCCTCTTGCGCTGTTAATGCGTATGTGCCACCGCCCCTTCTCAATAGAAGAGGGCCAGTTGGTCTGTGTCTAACTAACTTTACTTTTGCCATTTTATTCACCTTTTTTATTGTGGTAGTAACCCCTGCCCCGTATTAGGGGCAGAGGCCACTACTTTACGTTATCACTTAATCATTGTTGTTTCAGAGATTACCATAGACACGGACTCTTACCATGCCTTCATCTGCTGTACCTGATTGTTGCCCGCTGCCATTTGACAGGATAAGTTTGGCACTTGTTCCTGACTCGTATGCACCTGCTGTACTGATGACGGCTCTAGCACTGTGTCCAATCTCTTCTACACCTGTTACTAGAACACAGTGTAGTGAAGATAGACCCAATGAAGCAGCAGTCAGGGTTATTCCACCCTGAACGTATGCAGTGATGTTGATTATTGCATCAACCACATACTCGTCACCGACGACCTTTGGGGCAGTTATGCCCTTATGGTCAGCAACTAGAGTAACCGCGTGTGTCAACTCTAATCACCTCAAGCACTCTTGATGTTGGTTATCTTTCCTTGTCCCTTGAAGAACGAACATCCGGTCTCAGCCATAGTTCGGTACATTCCTTGGTTTCCAAGTTTGCCAACACCGAATGGGTTTCCGCTAGTGATACCATCCTCGAAGTATTGAGTAGGCTTCATCACCGATAGCCACAGATGGTCTGTGTCTAGCAGAAGTATGTCACTCAGTTCATTGGTTGTGTTACCACCAGTAGATGGCATGTCCTTGGTTGGGATGATTGGGATGTCGTAGTATGTTGCAACTCTGAATCCAACCTCTGCACCCTTGACACCACGAACTCCGTTGTGGCTAGGCACGATTTCCTTCCTGTCCATGAATCTCTCTTGGCTCTGTAGAAGGTCAGCGAGGTGCTGAACCGTGTCGTAGCCAGTCAACATGACCTTCGGGTTTCCGCCGTTCTGCCTGATTCTCCTAATCATGTCGTTAAGCATGGTCAGGGTTAGAACCCTAGCATCGCCAGCAGCATATCCTGCACCGAAGTCAACCTCTGCATCCAAGAAGGAAGCAGTTCCAGTTGCAGCGTTGCTTGATACGCCAACAGTTCGGGAAGTTCCGAATAGCCTTACAACCTCACCGATTACAGCGGAGTTGTCTCCGTTGTTAGCACCAGTGGTCAATAGGTTTGCGTTGTACATAGCAGCAATCTCGGCAGCAGACGAAACAATCTTCATGAGAGATGTGTAGTTTCTCTCGATGTCCGTTAGGTTTGCACCATCATACAACTCAAGAGGCATGACTAGCATCTTGCTCTGTACTTCAGCGTGTAGTTTACCCATGTCCTCACGAACGATTGCACGAATGTCACCAACACCGTCATCGATTGCAGCAAGTTCCATACCAAGTTCAGAGAACTCGAATAGATGAGCCACAGTCTTTGGACTGACGTATAGTTTCTCATACTGAGGTGCAATTGGTGGGATATCGTTTCCAGTTCCTAGAGTTGCGTTCTCACCAACACCACCAATCTTGTCTGCTCTTACTGAGTCTGCACCTTCAACACCTGAACCATTCGGGTCAACGGAAAATGCAGAACCTGAGCCACCTTGCGCTCTGTTCTTCAGGACTCGCCATCCACTGGATGTGTATGGCCTCTTTGCTAGCATAGCAAGAGGGTTAACCTCTTGGTTAAGCATCGACCAAACTTTCTGTCCGTAGAGAACGTTGTATAGGTCTCCCAATCCACTAGCAGCACCCGAAAACGGGTTGCTTGCTGCATCGTGTGGCGTTCCGAAACCACCAACGACACCAGCAGCCTTTAGCAGAGCGTTGCCCTGTGCGCCAGCGTAGCCGTAAGTGGCTGCTTCTAAGTCTTTTACAGTGTTAATATATCCAGTCATTTTATTCCACCTTCCTTGCGAGGTTGTGTATGTCTCCCCATGACATCTCAGCCATTGCACCAGCAGTGGTTGGGAATCCTTCGGGTAGGGAGAAAGCAACTTCTCTTGCTTTCCTAATCTCATCATCCTTTGCAGTTAGAGACTTGCGTAGTTCTGCAAACTCTTCTTTGAGAGCCGCTACTTCTGTTGAAGCATCGTACTCTGCTCGCTCTGCGGCTGATTTCTTAACTTCGAGTTCAGCAGCGAATCTGTCAGCGAATGTCTTCGATAGATTATCGTAGGCCATTGCCTCTAGTTGCTCTGCCCTGAAAGCCTCGTAAGCCTTCTCTACGTTCTCAACACTCAAGTCGAGAGTGGTAAAGTCAGAGCCTTCTAGACCTTTAGAGACTGATAGAGCAGCAGGAGCAGCCTTTGGCTTTCCGCCACTTACTACTTCTTCACCAGCCTCGTAGTCCCTTGTTGAATCCTCATCAAGAGCCTTCATTTCATCGTCTTCGCCTGATTCGGATAGTTTACCCATCACGCTCAACTTTTCCATGCTCTCAACATCGTCTTCTTCTTCTTTCATCGTTTCATCCATTGTTTCCATTTCTTCTTTCATTTCATCTTCCTTTGTAACACTAGTAACATCACGAACCTGCGTTAGCAGACCATTGAGTTCTTCCAGTGCTTTTTCTAGTTTTTCCGTCATTTCTTTACCTCCTTTCGCTTTCAAAATGTCGAATTTCGCTTCAGGGTTTATTCCTTTTTCACATATAGTAACTTCATGCAACTCCAAGTTGTCAATCTCGTTGTATTCCCCGTATTCCTCCGATTTTCTCTCTCTCTTTGATATCGCTTGACCACCGATGCTGAAGGAACGTAGTGTGCCTTTTCTGATTCCTCTGTTGATTTCCTTTGCCTTCTCTATGTCATCTCTCATTTTGATAACTACATAGAATCCGACACCATCTACACCTGTCTTGTGTAATGTACCATTGGAATCACGGTATTGCTCTATCACCTCTCCTACCTGAACATTGGAATGATTTGACATGACGTTTCGATAAGATTTCTCACTCATGAAATCTTTAACTGCCTTTTCGAGTGCATCTAGTGTTATCAAGTCATTTTGCTTGTCTACTATTTCGATGGATGCATATCCTCCGATTACTAGATTATCTGACTTGAGAATAGTGAAATCACTAGCACTCTCCTGTCTAATCAATACCTCCTGTTCAACTAACACTCCCTACACCTACTTTTCTTACTATAAGAACTACGTGGTTATTTAGGTAGTTCTAAATTGCTATACTTGTCTTTTGTAATATCGATAATTCCATCATCGGATTTATCATCCAACATATCTTGTTTCTTACCCGTAAAAACAATCCAAGACTTCTTTTCATCTAGCGGAACAACTCTGAAATGTATTCGGGACTGAAACTTATCTCCTTCCATTCTGTATTCGTGATAGCCATCTCGCTGAACACCGAAGATTAACTCTCCTGAATCTAGAATCTTTGTACTATCTATCTTTTCAGATACTTTAGCGGGAAACTTACCGGACTTGCCGAATAAGTCATAGATGTCTTCCGGTTTTTCTATGTCAATCAACCAAGCCATTCTTTTCTTCTCTGTCTCAATGATGAAATCCAAATTACCATCATCTCTCTGTCTGACTTCAAACTCACCAACGACTCCATCCTCTTCACTATCTTTCTCTATGTTATATGGGGATGCATCGAACTTGTTAGGTGAGATGAAAATAAACGCATCCTGATTCTTCATCCAAGCCATGAGTGCTTTCGGCTTGTTCTCGAATATCTCATCATAAGCATCTCCATCCATAACTCTGAGTTTCGCCTCTATGTCATCAAACTCCATCGGTGCGTCATTCTCTTCTACCATTCTTTTGATGTTGGCTCTCAACTTGGTTTTACGGGACTTCATGAATTTATCCAACTGGCTCTTCATTTCATCCATAGAAGCAATAGCATTCTTCTGCATCAATTCATCGCCATCAAACCCATAGATGGTGAATCCGTCCAAGTCATGCTTGCATATTATATCGGCTTGGCCGTGAATATAATCAGTCACTACATACTTCTTGATTTTCTTCTTGTCTCTGCTCTGCAACTCGGCAATGACACTTAGAGGACTCGCTATATCTGCTGGCTTTAGGAAAGGATGCTTAGGGACTAATGCTTTCTTGGTCTTAGTCGCTAGTTGTTCTAAAGTCTCTAGTTTATCTGATTCATCAACTTCAGGTAATTCTATGACTTTAGCCGAATAGAGACTGAATCCCTTTTCCTTCTTAGTTACCTCATCTACCTTCACTCTAATTATACTGCCTATATCAACAGATACCTTAGTGTTCAGTGCCTTACCCACTGGCAAGTAGTTCTTATCATCTATCTCAACAGTCTTGTATTCCCTAGTTTGTTCAGCAGATAGAGGACCGATGCCCATTGTATAGGAATGTAAACCGCTCTGTGTTTTCTTGTCTTCTAAAACTATGACATCCAAATCAACAAACTTCTTCCATTTAATCCACTTTGGATTCTTTTTTCTTCCGATGTAGTATGTGGATTCTATGTCCTTTATCACTACCCCTTCGGAAGTGGGCATCTCCATAATTTTGTCAGCATACTCACCCACCTCTTTGATTGAGTCTGCTATTCTCGTATCTTTCTTGGATGGGAAGGCTAGTTCTTCTGATGAATGCTGTGCGTACTGGTAGAACATTATGTTGATTCTCTCTCTAAGAGGCTCGTCAGTCAAGTCCTTTCCTTCATGTTTCATCACATCAAACACATGCGCTCTTAATTTCGTCCCATCGATTTTCTTCTTGAATATATGAGTAATCACATTTGCTCGATGTAGGGCTTCATCTCCCTGAAAGAGAAGTAACTCTCCATCTAGTATGCAATCTCCGAATGCCTTCTTCTCCATCTTCTCCACTATCTCAGGACATTTTTCGGTGATATCCTTTTCATTGTAAGAGTAAATCTTAATCTTATTATCGAATTTATGAATCTGTATTCTCATCCCGTCATATTTCTCTTGTACGACAAACTCACCACTCATACCCTTGATGTCTTTCATATCTTCAAGTTCAAAGATTCTGTACATTGGCTTGTTGGGAGTGAGGAAATCAACATCCTGCTTCTCATCTGCTGATTTAGCGATGTCTATTTCTCTGAGTGCATCGTACTTATCTTCTGAGTACGATTCACCAAACACCTCCTTCAAAGTCGCAAGTGCTTCTTTGAACTTGCCCTTCACTCTCTTGCTGTCTTTATCATCACCATAATGCTCTATTATGTATAGTGGAATATCCTTTTCCTCTATGTCCAAACCCATAGAACCCTGAGTTATCTCATCAGGTTTCAGGTTGTTTGCTTCCCATGCTTTCTTCGGTATCGGATTAGCATGGCTTCTCATAGCATAGTGAATAAATGATGCAAATGTTGCCTTATCGCTCAGAAGGACTTCCAGCACTTTGTCTCCTAGTTGTTTTGAGAATGGGTCTGCTGCACCAGCAGATTCAAATCTCATTCTCTTGATATCTTCATACACCTTTCTAGCGATTCCTGATTCGACATCAAATGCCTTATCATCGAAGAGTTCCTTCTCTCTGACGAACTCTTTCAACTCAGATGCAAATTTACCAATGCCGTCATGTTCTTCTCGGATTGACTTGACGGTTGACTTCCACTTCTTTCCATATTCTTTCGGGTTCTCCTTTGCCGAAAGGTATGCGTAACGAACTCTCTCAAAGAAATCTAAGACTCTTTTTGTTAGTGCCTTAGTCTCTTTCTCAAAGGCTACGCCTGAAGTGGTCATCTATCATCGACCCTCATCCTTCGTTTACCTTATCTTCATTACCATCTATATTGCTTGTCTTTGGTAATGATTCTTCAGTTGGGTTCTTCTTTGGTTTTTTGACCTTAATTTCCTCACCCATAACGTCTTCATCTAACTCGATAGTTCCTAGATGCTTTGCTTCTTGTATTATTTCCTTCGCTTTATTAATTGCCAGTTCGACAATCTTCTCTTCTTTAGTAACTCTTTCCGGCATCAGTCTCACCCCATTCTCTCAGTCATCTTGCGAATCTCATCCCAAGACATGTTTCCACCATCAGGAACTTGTGTGTTGCCTATTGCTGGTGTTGGAGTCTCACGAACAACATACCCTGATTTCATCAGTAGGTTGTCCTTGTCATATACCGCTTGCTCCAAGGCGTTAACCTTGTTCACAAGTTCCTTCATTAATAGCAGCATCTCATTTTTCTCTTCTTTGCTCATACTCTTCCTTCTCCTTGTAGTTTGAAATAAAGTGTTCCATCCTTTGCAAATATCATATTATATCCCATGTTCTTATACAATTTTTGTGCTATCTTCTCTGCCTTCTTTTCTGACATCTTTAACTCAGTTACTGGAATAGCAACGGCATATTCATTCTTGTTTTCTTCAATCATTGGGTCTACAACCCTTTCAAATAAATCTACATACTCTCTCATAGATAGATTCTCATTTTCTCTTTGGCTAAACTCCGTTTCTCTAGGATTTCTTATCGGCGGTGCTTTTAGTATATCTTCCCAACTCATTTTATCAACCCCTAAACTCGATTTGACATGCTAAGCAGAAATGTCTTCCCCTGTGAATATACGGTTGATGACCCGTCGTGTTATGTTTGAATCCACTGCTATCATAACCCAATACTCCCTGTCCGGGTCTCCTTCCTGCTTGTTCAACAACATAGTCCCAACCAGTTAAGTCCTTTCCTCGTCCCTTTCCTTCCTCTAGTAGTGAATTAATCGGTGGTCTTCCTTGACCATCCCACTTCTTGTATCTTATTTTCGTTTCAGGGTCAACCACAAGTGTTGCTTTGGCTATTCTATCTTTTTTCTCAACTTCTAGATAAGGGCTTTTTTCGTAAGCCCTCATTAGACTTACTAGAGATGACCTTGTTCTTTTAAGTGAATCTTTTAGGCCACCATCAGTATCGTATTCCATTATGGTTGAATTGCTCAAAATCTTATCAAGCATTTCATATGCATCTTCAATATCATCCATTTCTTTCTTCGGGATTTTCTGGGTTGGACCGCTTTGTTCTGCACTCAACATGTCTCTCTCATATTGTTCCATATCATTCTTGATTATATCTTTCCAATTCATTCTTCATCACCTAATAACTTGGATATCGTGAGTCTCTACTAGTCATGCTTACTTCAGAAACGCGAACGTCAACCCTGTTGTCTAAAGAAAGAGAGTTACGGGTAAGGTCATCCATATCGTCTTCTATGTCATCGATGTCTATGGTCAAAGCGGAAGTCTCATTTCCTATCTTCCTCTGGATATCATCAATAATCTCTTCGTGTATGTTTCTCATCAATTCAGTACCCTGCTCCATATGATAGTCAACAAGGTCTTCATCTATGCTATCCACCCGAACAGTAACAAGAACTTCAAACTGATGCTTTCTAGGGTCTTTGGCATTTTTGATTATATTTTCCCAACTCATTCTTCATCACCTATCTTACTGGCCCTTGATATTTAGTACCTGAATATTCTGCTTCACTATCTATTCTTTCGCCCAATGCCGGTGGAGTCCTGTATTTCGTTTTTCCTGAATATTTTTCTTGTTCTAAAACTTGAGAATCAATTACATCTATCTCTTTTTGAGCGTTTTTTAACATCCTCTTAGCCAACCTAACATCCAATTGATTAGCCTCAGTAATCTCTATCTTCTCTAGGTTCTCTGCTACTTTTCCTAGAAAGAAATCTACACTCCTAATTGTATTTTTTAAATCAACATCTGAACCATAAATATGAGAATGCTTTTGTGGTGGCCCTTGAAATTTTTGTTTTCTAATACTATCTTTCCAACTCATTCTTCATCACCTAGCATTGGAAGACTCATTCCCTTGTGCCATTCTATATCTTCAACGACCCTGAGTTTCATTTCTTATCCCCCTTTGGATACACCACTCCCCTGATTTGTTCATACAGGGTTTCATAGTCCTTACGGAGTTCCGCAGCACTAGCAAGTATATCTAGATTCTTTTCAGAGAAAGACTTCATCTTCTTTGTAAGTGCTTTGTCTGATTTAACCATATCAAGTGCTGACATCTCTTTGATGACATCTTCTAACTTAGTCATCTCCTGTCCCATGTATTCTGTGGGTTGTGTTGCTTGCAGAAGTTTCTTGAGTTTCTTCTTCTGCTTAGGCTCTAGTTTCTCAAGGAAAGTAGGGGCTTTCAGAATCTCCTGCCATGTCATATTGTTCACCCCTGAGACTACTCAGTTAATCTTAATTGCCCTCTTTTTATTGTTTTCGACAGGAAATTCATAACTTCCTATCATGGTATCCACTAGGTTTTCCATAACTCTCTTGTTCTTCTCTGCTTTCTGCTTTAACCTAGTAATTTCTTCATCTGTTAACCTAGTAATTTCTTCATCTGCGTCTTTAGCATTCTCGATGAACTCTACCATCGCTCTGTATATCTCTTCTAATTTGTCAATGAGATAATCTATACTATCAGTTGTTTCTTCAGGTAAGATAGATATTCGACTTGTTTTTTCTCTCGCTCTTTGGAAATCTACATTTTCATAAAACAATGCTTCTTTGGTTGAGTCAAACTCATAATTAGTGTCCTCTGAATTTATGGACTTCTTGACATCTTTCTCAAGATTCCTCTTAACTTTAGAAAGAACGATTATTATGATACGGAAACTTTCTAGCAGAGTGTCTAGATTTGCTTTTGTTACTGCTAGTTCCTTATCACTTCCTCTTAGTGTATACCCTCTTTCCTTTTCAGGTTCAATAGGGTCTCCTTCATCATCTAATTCTAGTGGTTTACCCTCAATATCAAGTCGAATATCTTCAACATCAGTAATTTTTGCTTTTCTCGTTCCAGTCACTAATAGCCTGTTCAGCGTGTCTAGTTTTTGTCTTGTCATTACGCTTCCTCTTAGAGCAGAGCCTCTGATAGCACTTACTGCATCTAGGAAATCACGAAGAATATCTAGTGATTTCTTGCCGTTGTATTCTTTCTCTTCCAACTCATTGAGTTTGAGGTCGCCTAGCAGTTCTGCTCCTTCTGTCACGTTTAGAGTATCTATTCTAGTATTGAGGTCTCTTGCTGATTCAGCAGTCTCCTTCTCATAGAATAAATCTAGAAGTTCAGGTTCAGCAGTAGGTCTTTCGTCTAGACCTGTAGGAACTAGAGTGCGATAGAAATTCATCACTTTACTAGCACTAGTTTTTTTCGGTATGAGAAATGACCTTGAGAATTCTACTACTATCTCACCCATATTCTCGTTTTTTATATCCCCATGCTTGCTGAATTCCTCTAGTAGTTTTTTCCATAGACGAATATTTTTTGCTCTTGCTTCCTTCGCTGCTTCCAGTTTCTGCTTCTTGCGCTTTTTGTCTTCAGCCAGTTCTTTACCGCTTACTCCCTCGCCACCTTTATCATCTTGAATCACACCTTCATCGGCTGCTTCTTCTGCTTCACGGAAGTCATCGATGTCCTCTGTGCCAGTGGTATAGTCTTCGTCTTCCTTCTTACGCAAAATATCCATGAAATTCTGCGTTCTCACCTGAATCATCCCCAAGGATTGTTTGGTGTTCTTGCTCTCTTTTTCTTAGGTAGTAGGATTGCATCGGGAACATCCCTTGTATCGGGAGATTTCTTCTCTACAGCATTAGGGTCAATACCACCCACAGAGTAATCTCTGTTCTTAGTGGCGTTTCTGTTGTGGTGAGCATATTGCTCTGCCCTTGCATTTGCTAGTTCTCTTTCCAATTCTCTTACGCTTTTCTTTTCTTCTGTCATTTACTTTTCCTCCTTAGTTGTTTGAAGTCTTCACCATCGATGTCTCCATCTCCGTCTTTGTCTAGTTTCTTCTGTCCACCATAGAGTGTCTTTTCCATTTCTTCTGCAACAGCAGGGTCAACTGGATGTTCTCTTGCTTCATGCATGTCTACAGCAGGTCTTATCGCACCTTCTTCTGTATCCATTTCCATACCGTCATCAGGCATTGGCATATCAGGCATTGGCATGTCAGGCTGTTTTATTATATTCCACCAACTCATTTCTTATCCCCCACATCTTGTTCTGCGTGTAGTGCTTCTAATTCTTCCTTCCATTGCCTTACTATTTCTAGATGCTCTAAGTCCTTCACCATAGCCGTGATGATTCCCATTAGCCTACCCGCCTCTCTGTTCGTGAATCAACATTTTGATTACCTGCTTCTTGTGGTAATCCTGTGAATCTCTTATCAGGGCCAGTTTCCATAGATGGTTTGTTTCTAGTCTCGCCACCGCCTTGACCCATCAACTGCTGTTCCTGTAGTTGCCCAAGTTGACTTGCATCGATATCTGTTCCTGCGTATGGGTCAGTTTCTACTTGCCCTTCTTCTTGCGGTGGTGCTTCGGGTTTAGGGTCAGGCTTCTTGAAAGTGAATCTTCCTTCGTCATCCATGTCAACCTCAAATCCGAGGTTCTTGATTGACGCTGCCACGTTGACTTCTATCTCTCTCTTTCGTAGTTTGGCAATCTCATCCTCTTCTTCTGAAGGTGGCAGTTTCAATTCCCAATCAGTGATTCCAAACTCCTTGGTCATGAATGGGAACACATAATCGTTCCAAATCGTCTGTGCCATTTCGACTGCTCTGTTAGTTACGAGTATCTGCATACCCTCGTTGTTCAACCCACCGCTGGCAGAGTTGTCTGCCATGAATATCTTACTGACACCATAGAATGCAGCGATTCTATCTCTCAAGTCTTCCTTGACTTGTATGTAGTCCATCTCCTTGAGGCTATCCATGAATTTAATCCACTCGATGCCTCCCTTACCGCCGTCAGATTCTATTCCCATAACTGGTATGAAGTGTGGGTCTTGCTCCATCTTGTCCTTGACACCTCGCCAAAACGACTTCATGGATTCCATATTCCTCGTCTGAACAGCGAGTAGTCCTCTTGGCATCCTTGCCTTTGTGTATGATGAGTTGACATAGTTTTCCATAGCGATGAGAGTTGTGATATGATTCCAAAGAGTCATGATTGGAGACTGCCCATACAATCTTGATGGAGCATACTTACTGAAATGAAGAACTTCTCCTTCAATGAAATACTGTTCGGTTCCATTCACCCTATTCACATAATGAACAGGATGCAACTCAGAACCACAGTGTTCACAACTATCACTAGGGGAGGTGCTGATGAAATCTCTATGCGTCAAACAAGTGAAGCCCTGATGTCCTCTCTCACCATTCTCATCTGCATAGATATGCATTGTAACGGGGTCTCCACGGTACACCTCTTTGATTCGATGCATACGAATGTCACCATTACCATCAACGAAATACTCCTTCACCATAACAAGATAAGCATCATCCATGATGTTCAAGTCATCCTCAAGTTCCTTGAGAACATCGATGAACATCTGTTCACCTCTATTCACATGACCATCTAGCAATTTGTGAATATACTTCAATTGCTTTCTATCGGGTTTGATTAGATTCATGCTTCCGCACTCTACGCACTCTAGCGTTGGTTGCTTGTGTTCCCTGTTACAATCTCCACACCTAACTGTGAACTTCTCTTCCCATGTATATCCTCTTCTGAATATCTCATTCTTCAACTGCGTAATACAGGTTCTAGCAATCACTGATTGATATGTTACATGATAAATAATCGGCGCAGTTATGAGATAGGATGTGTCCTTCTCTTGGATGCCCGGATTGTATATCGTTCTATCTTGTGGTTTAGGCGTTGTTCTGCGTGTTAGACGCTGAAACAAGGTCGGTCTTTTTTCTACCATTTTATTCCTCCCCGTTCTTTACTATCGACTCTAGTTTATCCATCTCAGACATCTTGTTGTTGTCGTAGTATTTCACAACGCTGTCTATGTCGATATCATATCTTGCGAAGTCGTAGTTCTTATCATCCTTGTGATTTTCATATTTCATGAGTTTGAACAATTCTACTTTCCTAGCGTTATACCAACCAGCCTTCTTATGTCCCTTCTTCATACGAAGCAGTTCAACCAGTATCTCAGCATTCTTCTTCTTCAGTTTGAAGTATGGCATACACTTGCCAAGTATCTCTCCTACGTCCTTTCTAGAGTAGAAGTTTAGTCGATTTATTGGCTTCGTATCCTGTGGGGATTTTTGGTCAAGGTGAAGCCTTCCACAGCCTAGAGACTTGTGCATCTCCAACATGAATGCCTTCCCCCTGTCTCCTGTCGCTACCAACCCAACTCTAGGATTGTGGTTCTTGTCCATTGTGATGTAGCCATCAGAGTCGATGAATGCGGCGGTGTATGCGTAGATGTCTTTCTTTATCTCATCGCTCATCTTGTATAATGCACCATCTACATTAGTCACGTTCGATGCTTTTGCTAATTTCGATATCATGCTTGGAGAGGATTTTCTGAATAGATTGTTTGGTAGTCTTTCGTGAACCTGCCTTGCCGATATGCCTTGTTCCTCTGTGACGAGTCTAACGATGTGTCTCTTGATTAGTTCTTTAGGGCCGATATTCACGACGTATTTCTTGATTGTGTTCTTTACTTCCCTCTTGGTGGCAGACATCTCTTTGCTTAACTTTGCATACTCTGAGTTGTACGGCATACCGTTTCTTTCAACCCTAGCCTCCCAATACTTGCAAAGTGTGTCAACAACTTCTCTTCTAGTCTCTTCGTCTTTAATCAATGATAACTTGATTATGTTCTCTTCAGAGAGTGTCATGTCCTTCAAGGCAGATTTGTATTTTTTAATCCAGTAAACCTTATCCAAACTCTTATCGAGGTGAGATGAGTATGCGTCTATTAGGTTATCAATTGACTTAGTGACGGCTATTTTGGGTTCTCCTTTCAGGGTTCTTCTATACACCCTTAGTTCTTTAATCATCATAGGGATGTCTTTTCCCTCTATCTCGTATTTTTTGATGTTGGTGTCAATAGCCTTTCTAGCATCAGTTAGGGCAACGTTGTATTCTTCTGCAAACCTTTTCTCAACATCCAAATGGCTGCTAAGTGGTTGGGATTCTAACCATTCACCCTTGAGTTCAGCAGTGAGTTCCTTTTGTCTTTCACGAAGTTGCTCTTCTTTGTCTGCAAGTTCAGCAGCCTCTCTGAGTTTATCTCCCTTTTCTCCCACTTTCTCACCTCAAAAATTGATGCCCATGATACCCGATACACGATTGCGAGGACTACTAGGTTCATCAAAGATGTCCAAGTCGTCCAATAAAACAAACTGTTCTCCCGTACCCTGTGAAGCAGCGTTGGCTAATGCTAGGCTCATAACTAAATCGTCATGCGCTCCAACTCCCTCGAACTTCCCTGATGCAGTGATGGAGAACATCGATAATTCTTCGATGAGAAGATTAGTAACTCTTCTACTAGCATTGTCGCCATAGGGAAAATTCAGTTTACCGTTCTCTATATTCATTTGTAGATTCAGAATAATCTCTTGCTTCTTTCTTCTTGTGGTATTGAAGTCCCTGACATTCAAATCTGTCATGTTCTTCAGTTCCTGTGTGAATGCCTTGGCGAAGGTGTTGGTCTCAAAAAGAATCTCTTCAGGCTCAAACACCTTCCCAATCAAACGAATCTTCTCTATGTTCTCCCTGAACTCTATGTTCTTTGCTCTATCGACATGAACGATGGTCTTGTTCTGCTCATCATCAACTTCTAGAACCGTTATTACATTGTAGTCGCCATCAGTTGAGATAGCAGGGTCAACACCGACATAGTATCTGTATCCCTTATCTTTCCTATGACCTAGTTTTAGGACATACTCTTTGTTCTTGCATTTTGTCACAAACTCAGGATTGAAGAGAGCAGTTCCTGTGGAGATTGGAACACACAGGTATTCTCTTGTAAACTTCAGAGAACCTATCTCTGCTTTCCTCTGCATGAGTGCATCATAGTCCCAACGCTCAGGCCAAAGTGGTTCGTTTAATCCATTCAGGCATGGATACTTTGTTACTGTGTATGCTTCGTTTTCTTCCAACTGTGCAAAGATATCGGTGTAGGTGAAAGGAGTACCAATCATCCTGAGTTTGGAAGTGTGATGCAAAGTCGGAATCATGTCACCGAAGAACCAGTCAGTGACTCTCTGAATACCAGCGAGACTGAACTCCTTCAAGGGGTCGTCAATGATAATCTCCTGCGGGTGAAGACCACGAATCTGAGAACCAACGGAACGCTCTAGAATCGCATTACCGTTGGTGAGTTGAATATTTCCAATTGCCCATCCACGACTAGGCTTGAATTGTTTCAGTGCTGGATGATTGAAGTACCTGTCAATCTCCCTCATGTGAACGAGAGTCTGCTTTTGGTTAGATGAGATGTACAGCATCTGAAATGGTGGTTCTTGGAATATTAGATTCCATACAACCCAACAATGCATGAAGACTGATTTTCCGTGGTCTCTGCTGCAAATGATAACTGTCCTATCCGTTGATTCCATAGACTTCAACCATTCTTCCATATATGGTGGAAACATCATGCCTAGAACATTCTGAAAGAAATATGGAAAGGAGTCTCTAGATAATTCCATATCCATTGCGGAGACGAAATCTAGATTGTCCATATCCAACCGATTCACCACTTCACTTTATTTGCCCAATACGCAGCAGAGGTCTTTCCTCTCTTTATGTTCTTAGCATGACGAGCCTTGAACGATGCTTGCTTTTTTCTTCTCCTTCCCTTGGGGTTTTTCTCAGTGACGGTATCAGCACCCTGTTGCCCAAATCTAATTGTCTTGACTTTCTTGCCATCTCTCACTACAACAACATGAGACTTCTTCGGGTGCTTTGGGGTTCTCTTTGGTTTACTGAAGCCACTGACACCTGCTCTCTTCAGTGCAGGATGCTTCTTAGATTTTTTATTTTTAACTACATCGAACCAAGATTTGATTAGTTCTGAATCAGCAATTTCAAAATCATCATAAAGACTTTCCATTTCTTCTAAATTCATTTGAACACTGTCAAGACCACTTTCTAATTCTCTTAGCAAATCTATGAAGGCACTTCTATCAATGCGGTTATCTTCTGTTTCTCCTGTAGCATATGTAGCCTCCGATATTTTTTGAATATCTTTGGTTATGTCTGATATCTTCTTAATATATTCTCTAATTGCATCTTTAGATAATTTTGCTTTTTCTATACTGGACATTCAACCCCTCCTTTTGAACCAACCATGAAGACCCTCATCTTTCTCCCTACTGAATGTTCCTGCTTTCCTTCTCTTGGGTTTTCCGCCTCGTCTCTTGTAGTCCTTACAGGCAGAGCAGGTCGGGCGACATCTTCTCTTCGTTCCCTTCGATGCATCTTTCCTACCACAAGGCTCCGTTCCGGGTTTGTCATCTGTGCAAGACGAACAACTGACCCAATCCTTAACCAGCATTTCCTGCCATGACTTCTTCATATCTCTATCTAGATACGTTTCACCTATTAGTGTACCAGCCTTCTTCCCTACTTCGATGTCACTTGGGTAATGGTTGCCCATTTGAACTCTAGACAATGATATCTTAGCAGCCATCTTATCCAACTCTTCTTGCTTATCGGGATATTCCTTACCTAGAACCTTGGCTAATGCATAGGCTTCCATCGCATGACCGCTTGGGAAAGATGGACTGTCATCCGTATTTGTTGTAGATTCTATCTTATCGGATATCTCGTAGGGTCTTGGTCTTCCATATTTCACTTTGAGTTTGATTGTATGAATACCAATATCCTCAATCAAATCTTCTCTATCCTCTCTACTCTCACCAACAATCTTCAACATCATCTCGTTATTGTTTTGGTCTAGGTCTTCTATCTCATCATCATTAATCTTCTGAGCATTCATCATAGCGAGAACCTTTGGAAGTTCTTTCTCATTCTCAGGATGCTCATAGTCAGGGAAGTCTACATCGAATGAAGGCTCAGATTCAAACAGTTTTCTTTTTTCCTCTGATAGATTCTTAGGCGTGTATTTTGATTCTGCTTTCTTAACCGAGTTACCCCAATTAGCAGCACCTACCTTTCTGCATTGTACCAATGCACCTGACGCATAGGCAGAAGGCCACTTCTTGTATCTGCTTCTGACCTTGCGATAGCAAGCATCCTTCTCCTTCTTCAACTCTTCAAACCACAATGTCAAAAGTATCCCTCCATTATGTAGAACCTCCAACTTAGGCTCTTGCTGATTCCCCAATCATCGCCATATTGCTGTCGAAAGTTATCCACGACATCTTCAGGTATTCCCATCAAGTCATCGGTTTGAAAGCCAGCATTTCTATTCATCTTCACCCATGTACTCTGTGGTATCTTACTGGACGCAAGACCTAGAATCTTCGGCTTACCTGCTAATTTGTCCCTACGATACTCAAGTAGGGCTTTCCAGTTTCCACCACCTTTAGGCTTGTCCTTGCTTCTAGCCTTCATACCTCCTAGAATACCGTAATCCCCCTTGTCACTGTAGCCTGCAACTCCGACGACTTCACCATCATTCACCCTGACAACCCAATTATCTAAGTCATACCAAGAAGGAAGGTTTCTTACAAACGGGTCATCAGGATTGTCCCTGTTCCACATGAAGAAGGCATCATCCTTTGATACTTCCTTGATTTTAATATCTGCCATTTCCTCACCTGAAATTTGCTTTGAGGAAATAGACCCCCTCTTTAGGAACACCATACTTGGTACTGATGTTACTCATCGAATCCAGTTCATTGACAACGTTCTCGATATCCATCGCAGTGATATCTGTCTTGTACAAATCACTCATGTAATCTATCGCACTTGAAACTGCATCGAAATCATTCGTACTGGCGATTCCGTAGTAGATTTTCTTTCCTAGCATCTTTCTTATCTCATCGTGTGCTTCCATGATGAGAGTATGCTCTTTGGATTTTACAATATCTAATTCTGCTTCTGCTGCCATAATCCCCGCTATGGTCTCCTTTGCACCGTCCACTCCTGTATCGGGGTCGCTGTAGGATTCTTTCTTGAGGAAAAGATGGTTGAAAACAGCCTCGAAAGGATATATCCTGCTCTTCTCATATTTCTCGCTGAGTTCTGAAACATTTTTCTTAGTGCCTAATCCGAATCTTAGGTCAGGGAGATTTGCTTTCGTGAAAACTCCATGAAGGAAGTTCCCTAGTTCTATCTCTAACATATCTTCCATCTCACCAGCGTAGATATCATTGAGCATTTCGCCTAATTGCTCTGTTGCTGTGACTAATTGATTCTGTGCGCTTCCTACATTCACTCTAGTAATCGCTTTCAAGAAATCCAATATGTCATTCAACTGCGTTTTATTGAACTTCCAGTCAGTGCTTTCCATTCTCAATAGATGTATGAATGGACTCTCCCCTGCTGCTGGTTCTAGTGCTATAGTCTCAATCGCTCTGCTTCCAACCTTATCGATGAATGGCAAAGGAGAATCAAATGGCTTGTTCTGATTCCTACTAGGCTCGATGAAGAAGGCAACTATTTTTTCCAAGAGAACATCGAACTTATCACTGATTCCTTGTTCCTTGAAATCTAACATATGGGTCTTGGCATTAGTACCAGCCCTACCAATGGTAGTTCTAGCGAATCCGCTTTTAGGCGTCAACCCAGTAGTTCCACCCTTGGAGCGAACCTCGTTCTTCTCTCCATATTGGATAAACTCAGAAAACAGTTTGATATAGTTAGCAACGGTTACATTCGGGTCTTTCTTTTCATCAAAGTCACCCTCAGTACGGACAGCAGCATAACCTCTGATTTGAGGAACCACAGGCAGATAGTATGCACCTAAATTTCCGATTTTTGCCTTTCTCATGTTCTTCAGATATTGTTCTAAGAGTGGAATCAAATCACCCATTTCCACCATAACTAATCCAGTTTTCAATTCGTCTTCTATGTCATCTAATTGGTCTTCTATCACAGCACCAGTAGGAAGAGCATCAGTCTCTTCTAGAACATAGGCGTAAAGAGGGTCAACCTTTCTCTGTGTTAATTCAACAACTGCCTCTAGTAAGTCTTCCTCCAAGTCATCCTTCACAGGTTCAGTACCAGTATCCATCGTAGTCAAATCAACTACATCATCGTTCTTTTCACCAGTATTCTGCATGTACATAATCTTCTCAGGTGGCAACTCACCCTTTTCCTTGAGGAAATCACGTAGAATGAAAATCGCTTTTTTCGCTGTATCCCTAATGTCTTCAATCTCTACGCCGCTGTATTGTTTGATGTAGTTTAATTGTTCAACATCGAATTCTGTAAATTTCTCTAATCTGTCCTTTAACTCAGCATTTAGATTCTTCACATCAAGTTTGTTGATTGCTTCGACGAACGATTGATGTGCCTTTTTGAAATCTTCCCATTCATTCTCACTTATTTTTTTCCAATACCTGTAGATGTCATTTCTCTTCTCCGCCTTCTTCATATCCAGCCTGCCTATGACATCCGATGCATTGAGAGTCGAGACCCTGTAGTTTCCTAATTCCTGAACCTTATCATCCTCCGCTACAACCAACATATCGAGGAACGGTCTAGTTGGTCTCCTAAACTCAGGAAGTATGTCACTCTCCAAGGTTCTTATCGCTTCCTTCAAATCGGCATCGGTGATTTTGAGTCGGTAATTCTTCTTTGCATAATTCGCCCACTTAGCATAATTAGGAACCTTATCAGCAGCAATAGTACGATAGTAGTCTTCAAACACCCTCTTAGGTGTTAGCGTTCTCTTGTCCCTATCCATGAAAAGTCCAAGTACGTTAGTTACCGTCTTGTCATTGGAAACTGCATCAATAACCTGAGATGAACTTCCTAGAGAAGCACTGCCTTTACCTGTTTTCTTCGGTGCAGCGAGTTTCATCAAAGTATTGATGTATCTGCTCTTCTTCTTCGTCTTTACACGTTCTAGCGCGGGAAACTTTCTTTCTAGTTCATCTTCAACCAATTCTTTTATTTGCTCACCACTTCGTATAGAGCCGTCTTGGTTGTAGATGAATCTGCCTTGGAACTGCTCGCCCTGCAATATAGCATCTCTGCTGTCTTCAGCAGAACTGGACTTTTGTTTTAGATAAGAATGTAGTATTGAATCAGGAAAGGCTTTCATATCCTTCAGCGTTAGTTTATCAGTCGCTTCATTTGTCTCTGTTTTTCCATAGACTGGTCTTGCGTCTTCCCTCTCAAGCAACTCTATTAGAGTCGTTCCTTTTGGTTTACCTGTTATTCCAGCAATGAGTCCTCTTTTATCTGCAAGTTGTCTCAGTTCATTGTAACTCATCTCATCATACGAAGGCTGCTCATCCTCAACATCCTGCTTAGGAGACTGCACTTCTCTATTGAGTCTGTTCATATACTCCTTCAACGGAGCGTTGGACTCATTCTCTATGAAGAGAGAGAAAGCCTCCACATAATTTACGTTGGGCTTCACTCTAATACCCCCGTAGCATACTGTATCCAAAGAACAGGCTCGACCTTCTTATCACCATATTTTGACCCTGCTTGTATTGGCATGGAGAAGTTCAACGCCCTTCCCTTGTCACTGAGTTCTTTCATGTTTGCCTCTACTGCTCTAATGAAATCCTCTCTGATAGTCGAATAGTCATCTGTCAACTTCTGCTTGAAATCCTCTGCGGTCATCTCCCCATCTTGAATATCTTCTGGGTCTAGGTCTTTATTGCTGAACATCCTACCTAATGTTCGCAATGCGATTATGATGTTGTTCAGAGTACCACCCTTCTTCCCCTGTGTGTCGAATGTGCTTACATCGTCATCCAAGACAGAATCCAAGATAGACCATGTATCTACCTCTTCCTCAAGGAAGAATTTGAGAGTTCGCATGTCCGTGTCCCTCGGAGTTAACTTTCCACCTTCTTCTCTCATTCTCCTTAATGCTGTAACTAAATCTCCGGGGTCATCGTCGTCAGGAAGTTCTCCGACCTTGCTCTCTATCTCTCGTATGGAACTGAATCTGTCATTGATTCCCATATCGTCAATAGCGTCATTGAACATAGCCGGAATCTCATCTTCGTCTTCTTCGGACAAAGCAGCGATTATCTTGTCTCGAATCTCAGGAGTCATGGAACTCTTGGTATCTCCACCAAGCAGATTCATCAGTTCTTCATTTGCTCCCTGCGTGTTTTTAACTTCATTGAAGAATCCACGCAAGGCTACTCCTGCTCTTCTTCGTGAGTTGTCCCAATTCTGTCCCACTGTCGATTTCTCATCTCTCTCACCTTCAGGTACATTTGGATTTCCAGCACTACCATATCCAGCGATTCTCTGTTCCTTTTTATCAGGGCCATAATAATTCTCTATGTCATTCTTGTATGCTTTGCCGCCTTCCTTGTTGTAGATGGTTTTCAAACGAGGACTCCGTTGAAGTCCCTTTCCTGATAGTAGTCTAGTTAATGCGTTGTTCTCCAAAGCAGACCTCTTCTGATAACTGGTCGGTATTCTGCTTGTGTCCAAACTCTCGTTCTCCAATATGTAATCTAAAGCAGGTAGCAGTTTCCTGCCGAAAAGTGCTTTGGCATTTTGTGAATTTCTATGTCTGCTACTGATAGCCTCAACCTTCAGAGTTGCACCAGCCCTTGCAGCAGTTACGAGTTTAATGTATTTGATTACAGTTGCCTCATCGATGCTACTGCCTATCTTTCTCCTGCTGACAGTTGCTAATCTCAGGAGTTTCCGTATCTCTACCAATTCAGGATGCTCTGTTTCAGAGTCCATTAGAATCTTACCGGAGAGTTCTTTCTTCCCATCAATGTATTTACGAATCCGGCTGCGAGTTTTTTCTACTTGTAGCATCTCAAGTAGTTTCTGATATTCCCCATCTTGAATTATCTTATCCACATCAGATAACATGGACTCACGAATGTTACTGGTCTTTGTTCCTCGTAGAGTCACAGTATTCAGTCTCTCCAACATTGCGTCTTTCTTCGCACCAAATGGATTGTTCAAATTATATTTTGTTCCACTAAGATTCACCACTTCTCCTGCGAGCAATTTTCTAGCAGCCAATACACTGCGTTTGACATCAGGTTTTAATTTCCCATCTTCTAAGTTTTCCTCTAGAAACTTGTTCCAACTCTCATCATCGAAAGACGCTTGCCATATTTTCGTCAGCCTCCCAGTAGCGAAGTTCCTGCTAGTCGTGTAGTCAACAGGTTTTTTCTCCTGCTCTTTACCAACTGGTTCAGGAGCGTCATTCTCCTTCAGAACTTGAAACCAACTCATCTGAATCAAACTCACTGTGGTTTTTCCTGAAGTTCGTTTAATATCTCTACGAGTAAAGACTCTAAGCCCTCTGTATGCTCAGTTTTGATATTGTAGTGTTTTCTTAATTTGCGAACAATGCCTAATGCTCTTTCGATTTCTGCCGTAGCATCATATTTTTTGATTTGATTTTCCCAACTCATCTCAATCACTTCTCACCAATCTGCACATGTTTAATTGTAAACACTTCAGTATTGCTAGGGAACTCCTTCGACCCAAACGAGGATGTGACAAAGATAGGGAGATTAAACCCTATGACTGGTCGGGAAGAAGAATCGTATACGATTTTTACATCATCTGCTTCAGGGAAAAATTCACGTATCTCTTGCATTAATTGAACTAAACTACCTTCTAGCCCAACCAAATTATCCAAGTCCTTACCAACTGTTTGACTAGGTAACTCCTTCAACCTTTTCTTTATCTCTTCTTTCCAACTCATTGCATCTTCTCCTATTGTCCTCTTCTTCTAATTGAATCAATAATATCTTTCTCTAGCATTTTATTCCAAAATCCATCTACATCGGGTAAAGTTCCATCGGCCTCTATGTCTGCATCCTTTATTGAAAGCAAGTGTTCAACCAGTTCTCTTAGGTATTTTTCTCCCAATCCCTTTCTTTCTTCTCCATCATGATGAAAAGACAAAATTCCCCAATAACCTGCATAGAAAACTTCTGCACCTGCCTTTCCATCTTTTGAATTCCAAAAAACTTCAAGGTCTTCTTGCTTAAGAACCGCCATCCAACTCATTGCATCTTCTCCTGTAGTTTGCTTCTCACATCAACCCAGACATCGGGATGGTTCTGCGCTAGAACTTCCTTGATTACCTGCATCTGATGAACGATGATAGTGTCTTGCCTCTTATGCACCAATTTGCCCTTGAATTCTAGCAAATACTTCAACGACTCACGAACTTCCTTCGCTAATTTGGTCAATGAGTCGATATATTTCGGGTCTGTTGAGTCTTCAGCGAAAAGTGTATCAATTTTTTGCTCCAATCTCTGAACATTCACGCTCAAAGTCTCGATTTCATCAACTTCCCTCGTTGCAATCAGGTTCGCAGCCGATTGTTGCACGACTGGCTTGAGATGCTTGTCGATATGACGCACAACTTGCACCTCAGAACACCCAAGCATCTCCGCTACAGCAGTTGGAGTGACTTCAGCAGCGTGAAGTTGCGCTTCTATCTCCGCTCTCATCGGACTTGTGCATAATTTGCAACTAGGATTTGCAGATTCGACATATGCTCCCATGTGATTCCTCTGATGACGGGCTGTTGTTCCACTTTGCCATCCCATTTGCTGGTCGAGAGCGTCTGCTGTGTAACTCATGGCTTCCAAATCAGCCTCAAGTTGACTCCTATCCTCATGCATACACAGAGGACAACGCTTTCTAGTAATCATATCCTCACCTAGAAGTTATATCCCATTCTCTTCATGTACTGTGAAAAAGATTCTCCATCTTTGAATGCTTCAGCGGTTCCTTCTACATCTCGCTTGATGTTTTCCTCTGCCCGCTGCATCTCTGCCAACCTCTTCATGTACTTCTTTCTCTCTTCCTCAGTCATCTCTTCTTTCAGAATATCTACCCAACTCATTCCTCCACCTCGTTCAATAATCCAGCACTATCGAAGACTATGTATGCTCCGGGGTACTCTTTCTCTAATTCTGTCACAGACTCACCTCTGCTTACTCCTGCTATGAAAGCACTTAACTCTCTATTTTCCTCCGGGTCAGAATATGGGTTTTCATAATATTGGTCTTGAAAGGATGACATTGCTTCAACTGCCTTTGCGTTCTTGTTACCGTACTGAAGTTGAGGAACTGGGTCCTTTTCGCTCTTTTCCTTTCCATCCCCAATATCCCCCAGTGCTTCTCCGAGGTAATATAGAGAATTGTTATACTGTTGTATTCCTTGAAATACTGCCTCAATGTGCTTGTCGAGGTATTTCTTTTCACTTTCATCTAAAGTTTCTCTTAGTTCTTTTGAGTCTCTGCCATCTTTACCGATTTTATCGTAGAATTCTATAAAATCTTCATGCTTAACCGCATTAAAGTCCTCCAACTGAAACTGCTCAACTTCCTCTGATAATTCTTTAAAATCTATTTCTTTCTTCAATATTTTTCTCCAACTCATCTTCTTCACCTACAATTCGTGTAGCAATACGGACAACAACTGCCAACTGCCATGTTATCCGAACCCACTTCTATCATTCCTCTGCATCCCATTTTATCTCACCGTTTTAATAATCATTCTCCAATCTGAAAAATCTTGCTTTTCTATCTTCTTTTCTGTTTTCTTATTCTTGAAACCAGCGATTTCTACCATGTTGTTAAGTTGCCTTACTGAAATCTTCAGGTAGACTTCCTCTAAGTCCACCTTGAGGTCAGTTTGTAGCCATGATTGTATTTTCTTAGATTCATCATCTTTCAATGGAAGTTTAGTATTCAGGATTTCTCTCTGCAATTTCTTGGTATTCACATTTCCTGTGCTATAATGGTAGGCAGAGTTGTTGATTTTACTATCGAACCAATTCTTGAATGTAGGGATGTTCTCATAAACCCACTTTGCCGCCTCTCCCCTCATCTTCGGATTCCTGATAGTCAAGTCGAACGGCTTTTCTCTAGTGTTGCGTATCTTAATGCCCTTTTCAAACGCATCAAGAACCATGTCACACATCATCAAGAGACTAGGATGCTTGAATTGTAAATCTCCATTACCAAACAACGCTTGCCAAACAGGGGGTTTTGCCTTCCCTGCTCCATCCTCACCTATTGCATACCAATCTGAATTTGCTACTTTGACGGATTCTCCCTTGTGTCTCCTTCGATACTTCGCATACATCGGAGTTCTAAAATCACCAAACACTGGAACTTTCTCAGTTATCCTTCCCTTGCTGTCGAAATCAGCGATGCCGTTGAACTTGATGTTAGCAGGATTGATTTTAGAAGTAGGAGAGTTGTTCGCACCAAGATAGGACTTCAATGACTTTACTGCCTCTATCTGCTCATCGGAATAGTGGTCTTCAGCACCAGCACTCTTGGCCTTATCTAGATACTGCTGCGTAGGTGCGACCTTCGATGCTGAACCACCATCCGCTTTCGCTCTTCCCTTCACACCCATGTTCTTGATGAATTCCAAGATGTTAGTCGAAGTTCTTCCCATGCTCAAAGTGAAGCCTTTCGCCTCTGCTTCCCATGAAGCATAGAGTTCTGAAAAATCAGGAACCGCACTTTGGCCCTCAACTAATTCTCCTTCCAATCCCGGTGCTAACTCGACTGTCTGAGTCTTCTTCTTTACGGGCTTTTTTCTTCTTTTTACCACGCTTCTTCCCCCCGTAACTCATATTGAATAAATTCGCTGTTCCGCCGGAGGTTGTGGTAACTGCGCCAGCACTTCGCAGTAAATTAAACCAAGATGATTCGGATACTGATGACACAACCTGATTCCCCTGAATAAACAGAGGACAATAAACGTTGTTCTAAAATCGTTTGGTTCACGATTAACGCATGGGAGTTTAATTAATCTCCCCTCGTACTCTTGGGTCATTGGGATTATCTAGAGAGAAATCCCTTGCTCTGTCATCCTTGAATCTAGTCATTGGATTGATTCTTCTTCCGCCTCTCCTAAGTTTGCCCATGAAGCCTCTTCGTCCTTGCATGGCTGCATATCGTCTTGGGTCAGTCATAATCTTTCCAGTAGGACTCATAGCAATCCTAGGAATTCCAACAGTCATGTCCTTGCCCATCATAGAGCCTTCCACCTGATATTTTGCATCAATGAACAGTTGCTTCAACTTCGCATTGATTCTATTCACATCTCCGCCCAATTGTCTGATTTGGTCTCGACCAATAACAAACTTGTCTCCTTGAGGCCCACTGTTAGCAGCATTGTTGTCAACCCTCAACTTGAACACCGGAAGTTGGTTCATTTTTAGATTGCTCATTAGGTTCGCAATGAACGGGGTTATCTGCTTCTCTTGAAACTGCTCTATCTTCTGATTTATCGACGCCTCATTAGCCCGCATACCAAATGCGGGAACCTTCTTGAGAACCTCGGTCCAGTTAGACACGGTTCCCTTACCCAACACCCACGTTAATTAAAATTGCTAAGTTGGCCGAACCAATTCCATGCGTTAAATCGGGTAGCAATATATTGGTCTACCTTACTTTTTCAAAAAATGGGCTGGAATTTTTTCGCCACTAGCAAAAGTTTTTCCCGCCTTTTCCTTCCATTCCCAAGATAAGAGTTTGAAATCCATCAGTTGTGCATTCAGAAAGCGTTGTCTATCTGTATGCTGTATCGTTTAATTGATTGTGTATGGGCCGATTTTATAATGTTCTTTTTATCGTGTAAATCCTTTTTCACAGTGTTTAATTTAACATGAAACAGCAGTTGCCAGCAAAAATAACCGATAATCTGTCAGCAGATGAATATAACTTCAGAGAAATAAAATTAACAACAGAAAAAAATTTGGCATATGGTTGGAGGATTGACTCCCTCGACAATATATAAACCTAGAAAAATATGCCAATCTAGCATTCTTACACCCATATGGTACTGATACTTTGTTGAGCATAGCGACAGTACCTCGCTCGAAACTAGGATATTAGTGAAAGAGCAGTTTTAATTCCTGCTCAGGAACTGTTATGTTCACTCTTCTTCCAAAGAGGCTTTTTCCTTTGCTTCTTTCAGCATTTCGATGACTGAGGGTTTGCACTCAGATGAATGCTTTGACACTACATCAAACTTACAAGAAATGATTGAGTGTTCTGTATTCTTAGCGAATACCTCTGAGTTGAAAACGTTCTCGAAGATTGACTGTATCTTACCCATAAGCGGTGTAGGCATATCAACGAGGTGTCGCTCAATAACATCGGACTTCTGAACCCTATCGGTTGTCCACTCCGCAACAAAAGTCAGGGTGGAGGTGTAGGAGAACGCGGTGAAGTCAACGCTAAGAGTCACACTCGGCTCCCCGGCATCATTCTCTGCAAGGATGTGGAACTTGCTGGAATAAGCACCGAAATGATACGGCGCATCCAAGAAGAGGATGGTACTTCCACGCCATCGTGGGTCAATCTCTTTCTCAGTAGAGACCATTTTGCGAGCGGGTTCCTCGTTGACTTCCAACCCTTGTGCCAATAGTTGCCTTATGACTGATTTAGCGTCGGAAAGATAGTTGAATACTAACTCACCGTTGTACATGATAACCGTATATTCCTCGATGGTCTCTGTAATGGTCTGAGTCTCATAGGATGGTAATTCAGTATCCCACTTGTCTACGTTGATGATGTTGTACTTCTCTAACTCAAGGTTGAGCAACTGCTTCTCACTGCTATCGAATCCGAACGGATATGATATCTCTACTGTTCTGATGTGTCTCTGAATCATTGGCAACACCTTCCGAATAACCTCTTATCGTAGGCTAACATGCATGGCCCTTCACTGTCATCAGCATATATGTCACTGGCTAGACCGTCAATAATCAACGTATATGCCATGTCTATTGCATTTTGACACTTATCACATAGCCAAGTGTAGTCCTTTCCTGTTAGGTACTTACTTTCACTCATTCTGCGTATCCCCCTTCAACGAATATCTCCTTGACTGAATCAAGTGCCACGTTTAGTTGAGCAATGACATCCGCTAGATTGTCATCACGGACTTTGAGGGACTTGATTATCAAAACATGGTCTGAGCCTTGCTTTGCGTGTCCGACTTCTACTTCATACTGGTATTGCTTGTTTAGTATCGCTTCCGATTCCATGAACATCCATTTATTCATCGGTATATGAGGTAGGGCGTCTGCGACTCACGAAAGTTTCCCTACCATATGGTGGCAGACTTTGTAAATAGCCACCTCATAGAAGATGATTCAGGACAGTGACAGGGTTGCATGGTTAAGGATTCATACCCGATTTATTGCTCAGACTAGTCCGGCTTCATCTAAGACTGATAACGCTGCTGCACATAGCCGCATGTCGAACGCACTGTTTGTCCATCATCACCATTTATTCCCCTAGGGGGTGGAGTGTGAAGGGGTGCGAGGTTTCATCACTGTTTCCAGCGTCATCCAACAATCAATGGGTATCAGTTTTCCTGCATGGCTAGGATTAACCCGATTGCACCTACAAGTAAGGAGTTACCCTCATTGTACTGCCAGTGCTTTATCACACCGACTCGCTACTCCACCACAGAGCCACTTGTAGTACCTTATGCCCTAATAACGGCATTATTCAGTCATCGCATTGAGAGTTACGTCTCTCAACACTATTCCTAGACTACCTCAGTATATGAGGTAATAGTGACAAAAGTTCTACCACCATATGGTAACTAACTTTGTACACAGTTGCCCCGAAGGGCGTTAAAAAGCCTGAATGATGATTCCATCATCAAACTCAATAACCTGCGTAAAGCCTCTAAGGTCTTCAAGGTCGTCGTATACGTTGTCATATTCCTCATTCAACTCGTTGAAGTCTTTGTACTGCGCAAAATCGCAACATATCGCTATAACATCAAGTTCCATCTGTTCGCCTATCTCGGCCTCTAATGCAATGAAGTGGTCGTAAAGTGCCTGAAGGCCGGAACGGGTGAAGTTGTCCGGTCTTATCTTCATGAATGCATCGATGAACCCCCATTCGTTAACTCTCTCAAACACTCTTTTCACCTTCTTCAATATCTGAGTATGTTACCGCTCCCTCGCCTTGAGAGTAATGATTCAATTGGTACTTGTTGTACTTGGGCCATCCTAGTTTCCCGCGTATATGCTTCAGGAAATCCGCATCAGTTGGAAACCGGCGATTACGCTCCATCGCCCATAATTCAGCCTCTAACTTTCTCGCTGCCTGAAAATCTTCATTCTCTCTTCTGTGCCTTCTTTGCCAATTGTTACCCATTAGTTTCAACTCCTTTGATGGTTTAGACGCTTTTCATCAGTATTTAACGGGGTGTTAACAAAAGTCCCACCATATGGTAATAGAACTTTGTACCCGCGGGATTACCTCAAAAACTGAGGTTTAGGTCGAGAGGATAGCCCGATTACCATGCTTGCAAGTCATGATGTGGGCTATCCCCTCATTCAAACGCTCGCGGAGGGGCTAGACGCTATCAAAGTGGTTCTTTTGTCTGCCCATTCTACTCGGTTGTGCGTTGTGAGTGTGAAAGGTGTCCATAGAGGTGTAGGGTGACTAAATTATTCATCCCCCTTAACAGCCGACACGTACTGTGTCTGCATTTCGGTTAGGAGTCTCGCGTTGATGCAATCCTCCGCTGTAGGCCACGCAGTCATAGGCGTCTTCTTGCCGTTGACCGTGATTTTCTTCCCGCTGAATACCTTGTGGTATTGCGTGATGTAATCCGCACTGATGGTTAGTGTGATGGTTCCGTCAACATTCTCCATGCTAACGTTGTCATTCCACTCTGCCTGCTGAGCATCCGATAGAAGGGCTAGGCCACTCTTTCGGGTGCTTGATTTTCGACCAGCCAAAGGCGAATCAGCGAATTGTGAAAGTATGTCCTTGATAGTTCGTGATAGTCTCACTTGCTCTCTTGGGCTTTCGCTTCCCTGCTTGACGAAATTCGCAACCATTGTTGCGGAATAGTCATCCACAGAGCCGTTCGTTGTATATTCTAATACTGTTGTAGTAAATTCATTCCATGTATCCATTGCCATAATTATCTCTCCTGTTATCTAGTTCACACCTCTATGAACATCCTTACCATATCTCATCAGTATATGAGGTAGTGCGCTGCGCTACAAAGTTTCACTACCATATGGTTGCGGAACGGAGTGAGGGACGGAGCAACCTCAGTCGCCCCGAATAACCTC
>Ga0208159_1000020_pt1 | contig 55708 bp, 64 predicted proteins | sample 9_EtaG_FD_184082 | JGI IMG/M metagenome (GOLD analysis project Ga0208159, IMG submission 184082) | Marine viral communities from the Subarctic Pacific Ocean - 9_ETSP_OMZ_AT15188 metaG (SPAdes) (version 2) | ecosystem: Environmental > Aquatic > Marine > Oceanic | place: Pacific Ocean | collected... | reverse complement strand
ACATAAAAGTCCTTTTCGCACCGTTCGCACTTCTTTGTACTTCTTTTTTCAGACGTTTTCAATTTTTGCTCCGATTATTTGTTGGGTAGGGGAGGTGACAATAGTGCAATGCGAGTGGCGGGCGGGATGACCCCCTCCCCCCAGCCTCGTCTTGCACGTGTTTCAGGCACAAATCAGTCACATAACGCATGTAAACCCTTGTTCTACAAGGGTTTTGACTCCCTATGTAGGGGTTTTTCCTACGTGTGCGTGCTAAAATTTTCAATTTTAGCCTCGGTAGGCTCTGAACAATGCCTGAAAGTAACGCATGTGTAATCATTTCAGCAGTTTAGACGGAACGAGACGGCGAGTCGTCCCTCACGTGCGGTTCCGAAGGAACTTTTATGGTGAGCCGATTTTCTCGGTTCAACCTCGACGTGTTCTGTGCGTTACACACGAGGTTCTCAACCAACGCACGAGGAGAACTCACATGACACATGCAAACACAAACCCATCAGCTACCGAAGTTGCGAAGCAGTTTTCCACGACAAAGTCGCAGAAGGTGAAAGCTGAACTCGTGGCTTACGTGGAGACGAAGACGAAGTCTTCCAAGCGTAAGCGTTGGGGCAACTTGCTCAAAGCCCTAAAGGGCAACGACACTGCTCGCATCAACGCATACGCCTCGACTGGCGACGAGGCAAGGGTTGCATGGGCGAAGGTTGCTAAAGCAACCCCAGCCAAGCCGAAGACGACGGCAAAGCCGAAAGCGAAAGCCAAGGCAAAGCCGAAGGCTTCACAGCCGAATGTACTGTCCGACCTTGCTTCGCAAGTGAACGGCATGGACGAGAAAGCTTTTGCAAGCTTTCTTAACGCACTTGTGCAATTACGCAAGTAAGCGAATCAAAAACCTCACACCCTCACGGGTGTGGGGTTTTTTTTTGGTCTTTTTTTTCATCAACGCATACGGAGGATACCATGCGAAAACAACGACACAACGACTTCGTCGAGCTACTTCCACGAACGTCGATAACCAACACACGCCTACGACGCAAGAGACTAGGTCGACTACTACGTAGTTTCGGCAAGGCTCTCGCATACCTAACGGCTTTCATGCTCGTCTACGCATTGTTCATGCTCGTGATAATCGAGTGGTTTGGTGGATGTGGCGAAGTCATCTACTACCCTGATGGCACGTGGAAGAACGGCGAGTGTGTCTTCATCCCATACGAACCCAAGTCAGGCACGTGGAAATGATGTGGGGCGACGACTACTACGTGGCGTCTCATCCGAGAGGATGGGGCGTCTACCATGCGAGGTCTGGACAGTGTGTCTACCATTCACGTGTGAGGTCACGTGTGGAGGACGAGTGCAGACGAATGAACGGCAACGACAGATAGGAGGTCAACATGCCAAACTGGTGTAGCAACTGGGTAAGCCTTACCCACGACGACAAGTCGAAAGTCAAGGCGTTAGTCGAGGACATGCAAAAGGGCAACTTCCTCGCACATTTTCTGCCCGAACCCAACTACGACGGCACAATCGAAGTCAAGCCGACGTTCCCTCACATCACAGGCAACAACGAGCCAGTGAAGATGGACGTCGCTTGGTGGGATTGGCGAGTGCAGAACTGGGGTACGAAGTGGGAAGTCAACCTCGAAGAGTGCGATTGGGAAGAGAACGCAGACGAGAACGGCATCCAATTCAACTTCGATTCTGCGTGGAGCCCACCAATCGGAGTGTACGACAAAGCACACGAACTCGGTTGGACTGTATCAGCCGAGTACGAAGAGGGTGGTTGTGACTTCGTTGGTTTCTACGAAGACGGCACAGACACATGTATCGGCATGCAAGAATCGTTCGAGGACGGAACAATGCCAGAGTGGGCATTGGAGCAAGTCGGCGAGTATCTGTTCCAAAGCATGCTAGACGACGAACGCATAGACGAACACGGAAACCTACTCGACGAAGACGGCAAAATTGAGAAAAAGCACGGCGAGTGGGGGTGCGTTAAGTTCAACGAGAACGAGATAAGTTCACGAAAAACCATGCTCGAATGGTTGAAGGCATGAAGGGAGTTGTCAGTTGTTGTCTAACGTGTTATACATACGACATGACAATCTTCTATACACGACGTGCGTTTATAAAGGAACTTTTATATCGAGGGGCAAATTCTTCGGAATCTGCCTCTCGTTTTACTTTCAACTTTAACATTACACGAGGTAAATATGACGACACTTCAAGACGCTCTTCGTGAGGGAGACTTCACGGAAAGACGAAAAATGGTTCGTGACTTGGTCACTCCATTTCTCGAAACATGGTCGAAAGGGGCAATCCAAGTTGCTTTCGACGATAGCCCAATCGTGGGAGATGGCGTTGAACAAATCAACCCACGAGCAACCTACACTGGTTTACGTGACAGCCTAGACGTCGAGACAATGGTTGGCATCATTGTCGGCAAAATTGCACCAAGCCAAGTGCTTGATGCTATCCGTAAGCCAAACCACGAGGGCTATGCTACCACGAGTAGCAAATCCAAAACTGGCTACATATTCGGACGACCACGTACGTTTGACGACAAAGCGTACGAAGAGTGCCGACTATCTGCTTTCACTACAACAACCGAGGAGGAACCCATGAGTGAAGTATCCACTAACGTCGAGGACTATGGACTCGAAGAACTGTGCAATGTACACGACGACTTGGTCGTGAACGAGGGATGGACAAGCGAGGATGCAATGCAAGCTTTGCACAACATCTTCGGCGACACCGAGAGGCTCAAGCCAATGCCAAGCTTGCTTGAGAGTCGCACAGACGTACCCGAACCAGACCACACGAGCAAAAGCAATGCTTTGACCAAGCACATCCTTGCCACGCAGAAGAAAGACGAGGACAGTGCCGTGCCAATACCGAAAGCACCGAACGCTGATGCGTCTGCATTGATTGACCTTGCGTTGACATCCAACGGCTTGCCCAAGATTTCGGACATGATTGATACCATGCAGAAGATGAGTGACGACATTGTTCGTCTTCGCAAGTCATCAGCCACGATTGTTGCTCCCACGACTTCCGAGGTCAAAGGCGACGGCACTATTCCGAGTGGCAAGGTCAAGGTTGCCAAGGCTCATGCGTTGTTCGGTATCACTGGCAAGGGTCTCGACAGTTTCGACTTCGACGTTCCGTGTTGGGAATGGGATGGCGACCATCCTCACGTGCCAGATATTGACACCAACTACGTGTTCAGACCAATGAGTTTGTTCAGAGTTCTGTATGCGTTGATTACCAATCAACCTTGTTACTTGCATGGTCACACTGGTTCGGGCAAGACGACACTTATCGAGCAAGTGGCTGCTCGTCTGCGTTGGCCCTTCTCACGTGTCAACTTTGACAGTGAGATTACACGTATGGACTTGGTTGGTCGTGACGTCTTGACCAAGGACGGCGAGGCTACGATTTCCAAGTTCGTGGACGGCATACTGCCACAGATGATGGCAAGTCCTACGATTGGTTGCTTTGACGAGTTGGACTTCATCAGACCTGACATTGCCTACGTGATGCAGAGAGCCTTCGAGGGCAACGGCTTGTTGCTTACCGAGGATGGTGGTCGTCTTGTCAAGCCACATGCAATGTTCCGTATGTTTGCGACTGGCAACACAGTTGGTCAAGGCGACGAGTTCGGCATGTACCAAGGTGCAAGACCACAGAGCATGGCATTGCTTGACCGATTCAAGGTTTGGATTCACGTCGAGTACATGGATGCAAAGCAACGTGAGGAACTTATCAAGTCTTCCGTGCCAAGCTTGGACAAAGCAATGGTCAACAAGGTCAGCAAGTATGTGACCGAGCATATCAATGCGTTCACGACTTCCAAGGTCATGCAACCCATTTCGCCACGTGGTTACATTGCTCTCGGCAATGCTATCCACACATTCACTTCACTGATGCCAAGTGGAGACAACAAACTTGGTGTGCGACAAGCCATCGAGACTGTTGTTCTCGACAGATGCTCGGCTCAAGACAGAGCCGTGTTGAATGGTATCGTCGACAGAATCTTCAACTAGGGAGGTAAACATGAGAGGAGATTTATTCACACACGAGGTTCAAAAGACCTCATCCGTATTCGGTAGAAAGCAAGACGTATCCGTCGTGTTCCAAGGCGACGGAGCGGCGACGGATGGTTCGACCATCTATCTGCCGTCTATTGACCACAATGCAGAGGTTGATGATGCCACTGCCGAGATAATTCGTGGCTACGTTGACCATGAGAGTGGTCACGTCAAGCACACGAACTTCAAGGCTCTTCGTTCATTCTTCAATGAGTGTGCGAGAGAGAACAACACACTGCTCAAGTCACTAGCCAATGGTCTCGAAGACGTATGGTTGGAGAGACGAGTCATGCGTGATTACCCTGGGAGTGAGAAAAACTTGCGAGCCACTACGTCTGCGGTCAATCGAGAGTTCCTTGACAACGTATCCAAGACGGACAAGCGATTGAAAGACGACAGATTCCTCGCACCAGTTGCCATCACTTGGGAAGGTCGCAAGGGATATGGTGGCGAGACTTGTGGCGAATGTCTTGACGTATGCAGTGACAATCTTCGCAAGAAGTTGCCAGTGTGGGTCAAGGCTATCGACGCATGCAGAAACAGCAAGGACATTGTTGACCTTGCACGAACCATCGAACGTGAACTACGAGAGGAGGCAGATGCCAATGAAGAAACTGATAACCCTAATGGTGGAACTAAGAAAGGGGATAAACCTACGAGTGGAGATGATGGTGGAGCCCCAACAGAGGAGAAAGGCGATGGGTCTTCTGATGAGGGGTCTGACGGAGATGGGAGCAAAGGCGACGACCCTTCGAGTGGTGGAGAGAAAAGCGAACCAGACGACGGACACAAACACGGCAACGAGTATGGAGGCGGAGAACGTGGTGATGCTACCTCGGAGGCGAAACCCGAAGAGTCCGAAGACGTAGAAGTCTACGAACAATTCGACGTCAAGGATTGTGTGGTCAAAGAACTACGCAAGACAACCGAGTTGCTCAAGGGTGGTCGTGGTTCTTATCGTCCGTTGTCTACTGCCAGTGACAAGTGGCATCACAGACTTGACGAGCCAAGTAAGTATGGCTCACGTCAGACACTTGGCAGATGGATGGCACGAGGTACGGCAGACGAGTATGACAAGCAAGTTGCTGGCATGGCTGGCGACGTCAATGTCATGCGACGAAAGCTTGAGCGTGCCTTGCTTGCTCGTGAGAACCGAGATTGGGATTATGCCAAGGAGCAAGGTCGTCTCGATAGCAGACGTTTTGTTGGTGCATACAACAGCAAGCCCAACGTGTTCAAGATACGTACCGAGAGACAAGACTTGGATACTGCCGTCACGTTCTTGATTGACCTATCGGGTTCGATGGCAAGCCACAGAGCCTACGTTGCTATGCAGTGTGCCATTGCCATGATTGAGGCGATTGACCGAACATCTATCAAGTACGAGGTGTTGGGTTTCAACAATCGAACCAGTCACAAGAGTGGTACTCGTCATTCCATCAGAGCCGAAAGCACTGGTAGTTTCAGCAGATACGAGCCCTTGGACATGTACATCTTCAAGGCATTTGAAGAACGTCTGTACGAGGCAAAGGGTTCGCTCGGTACTATCGCAGACATGGCGGGTGGCAACAATTCAGACGGCGAGGCAATCCTGTATGCAAGAGACAGACTCAAGCCAAGGAGTGAGCGTCGCAAGATTATGTTCGTCTTGTCAGACGGCATGCCTTGTGCGAGTGGCGATTCAAGAGCCCTCGACCAACATTGCCGAGATGCTATCAATCAGTTGGTTGCCGAAGACATTGAATGTCTTGGCATCGGTATTCAGACAGACAGTGTGAAGAGATATTATCCGAAGTACACAGTTGTGGATTCGGTGGAGACGCTTGCACATGCTGGCATGGATAACCTTGCACGTATCCTATTGGGAGAGAGGTTTGTTGTTGACAATTCTCTATTGCTCAATGCGTCGAGGTAAACGGAAACGTACCACAGTGGTACGTACGGAATGGTTCAGCCTCTTTCCGAAACGTGGTTGGCATACCAAGTTTTGGTTAGAGGTTGCCCATAGAGTTGTTGACCAACATGTGAGGTCAACGAATTACAATGCAATCAAACTAATATGTATGGAGGTGGACTATGAGTTCAGACATAAAGAAAACAATCGTTGATAAAAAGCTTGCCGACTACGGCTTGCAAGAAGAAAAGCCATTGGTCATTGAGGATGACATCGCAGAGTTTGTTGGTGGCAAAACCAAAGCCAAGGCGAAGAAGAAGTCTACACGCAAGACGACTGTGTATACGAGGGCGACAACCAAGTCAGCATGGGAGGCTCAGAACCCAGTTGCGAAGACACCCTCGTCTTACTCAAAGCCAAAGGTGGAGCAAGCACTTCTCGAAATGAGAAAAGCACCCAAGTGTGATGGTGGCAAAGCGTTCTATGACCCGAACGACTGGCGAGAAATTGTTGGTGTTGTCTCTCGATACGTCGCAGACGTAGTCGAAGGTGGTGGGTTCATTTACAAGGGCTCGCAAGCACCGAACCTCGTGAGGCAGAAGATTGCCAACATGCTAGCCAAAGACTTCTACTACCTAGACGAAGAGACTGGCGAGTATTGTGACATCTCTTTCAAAGTGGGGGCAAAGCATGAGTAAGATAGCAAACAGTGTAGCACCCGAAGTGGATAGCATGTTGGCTGTATGCCTTAACGATTACGGCATGACCAACGAGCAAGCGTTGAAACATATCGAAAAGAAGAAAGGTTCTCTGTATCGAGCAGTTGCAGAGGACATGCTCAAGAAGTGGGAGGAGGAAGACAATGAAACTTATTGAGACAATCATGGAACTGTACTCAGCCATGAGTACAGACGAGAAACGTGAACTGATTACTGCGATTGGTAAGCGTGTGGTGGATGATGGAGTGCTGACCGAATCCGATATGGATTCAATGGTCGGTGGCTCTACGTCCAAGCCAAAGAAGAAGGGTCGAGGTAACTTTCGTCCGTTTTGGATTAAGGCAGTTGATAGCATTGACCCAAGCAAGAAAGGTATCTTTTCCATCGTGGGTGGTTGGGTCAATGACGTCGAGAAAGACCTTGGCACTGGTGCTTTGTGCATGATTGGATGCAAGAACCCAAAGTATTACTACTTGTGCGAACGTAAAGATGGTTCGAGTGTAGACGTCACTGTGGGTTCTGACACGAAGACAATCGAGGGTGTATCCCTGATTGTGGATTCGGCAGTGTACGGAGACGTACACGCCGAGGTAACTAAACGTCTAACATAGGAGGATTACATGACAAAAGTTACATACATGACTAAAGACGACATCGTGCGTCTCAACAACAAAGCCGTGAGGCTGAAGAAGAACCGCTCTATATACGAGAAAGGTTACAAGATGCTGAAAGATGGGGTCAAGTACCCCATCGGCATGTCTTTCATTCACAATGATACCGAGATACGTGCGCAAGTATCGTATGGAGATGCTAGCTTTTGGCTAGACATGGACGTGGAAGACTTCAACAAATTGCCAACAGCAGAACTTCCAGCAGATGCGTAAGAAGAAGAACGTCTGCACATTCTGTAAAGGTAAGGGCGTGATAAAAGAATATCACGTGAACAATCATTTCAAGCAAGCCTTGAAACAAACTTGGCATGAGATAATCAAATGCCCTTACTGCAAGTGGTTCAAGAAGTGACCAAACTTATTCCCTTGTATAATCTGTTATACTATATTATAGTGTGAGGGTTATACAAGGGAGTACAACATGACACTTAACTTAACTTTACGCAAAGACGTATGGCAGATAACTGGCACTGTCATACAAGACGGAAGACCCATCCGAGTACGGAAATCCACGGGCCTTCACAAGAGCCAGAAATCAAAAGCCAAAGACGAACTCACAAAAACTTATGCTGCCGTCGCAGCGGGAGAGGTCAAGACGAAATCAAGACGTCTTGCAGCTGACGCAGCGGATGCTTTCCTGGGACGACCAAGTTCACCTGGGACTACCGACCAAACAATCATGCGACTTTTTTCGTCTGCACTTGGACATGTTCCATTGCATGCGTTGACGTTGGAGCAAATTATGAGCCACGTTACAAGCCGAGGGAACAAGCCAAACACTGTGGCGAGAGAGTTGAACAGTATCAAAGCCATGCTATCGCATGCAGAGAGTATGGGGTGGGATGTGCCAAGCATAAATATTGTACGTCCGAACGTGGATGATAGTCGCTTGCGTTGGTTGACCGAGACCGAGCGAGACCATCTGATTGACTGTTGCGATAGCACAATCAAAGACGTCGTAACCTTTTTATTCTATACGGGGGCGAGGATTGGCGAGGCTTTCGCACTTTGTCCACAGGATATTCACAGGGGCTCGGCATTATTCACCAGCAAAAAAGGCAAGACGAAACGAAAAAAGGTTCGAGCTGTTCCGCTGGGGGCCAGAGTATCTAAAGTTCTGACAGTCGACGACGACGACGATTTCGTTTTCACTCAGCCAGACGGAAGCCAGTGGGTGAGGTCTAAGTTTTACGACAGCTTTTACAACGCTTGCAACGTTGCTGGCATAAAAGATTTTACACCACATGATTGTAGGCACACGTTCGCTAGTCACTTGGTGCAAAAGGGGGCATCTCTTCGAGCGGTTGCAGACTTGCTTGGACATTCGTCTCTAGCAATGGTGATGAGGTATTCGCATCTCGCACCGACACATTTAGAAACAACAATCAACTTACTTGAAGGAGAGTAACATGGAAGAAGAAACTAAACAGCCAGAGTTTGTGAAGGTCGCAGACGTTTGGATGGTAAAGAACGACGACCAGTTCGTTGGTCTGGAGATGACGTTTACGCAAAATGTTTTCAACAAAGACGGAGCAATGACAGTCATAGACTTTATGAAAAATTCTATACTGAATACACGATGGTTATTTGCAACGATTAACAGAGTAGAGGACAAAGATGCACCGACTAACGCACAACCAGAAAGTGATGGCAGTGAAAATTCTAAAGCACCTCCGCCAGTCGACGACACCAGTGAATCAGCAAAAGGAGATAGCTGACGCCATAGGTGTGACACAACATAGTGTCTCACGTTATCTGCGCACATTACTTTACATTGGGTTCATTGAAAAAGATGGACGCAATTATATTGAGGGGCCAAAAGCCCCTCAATATCTACAGTATTGGGCTGTAATCTTATTAGATTCTGCCTAGATATTTAGCTAATCCTAAGATTGCGATACCACCAACGACGACGACTGCGAGTATGACTGCGAACCAAGTACCAATAAGTTCTAATATTTCTCGTCGTCGTCTTCGTTTAGCTTCTTCTTCTTCTTGCCTACGTTTTCTGACTTCGACACGCATACGTATTAGTTCTTGCCATGCAGATGGGCCTCTAGTTGCAATAACTATTTGACGTAAGTTGTCTTCAAGGTCTTCTGCTTGCTTCTTATTAATAAAAGTTTGTAATGCTTCTTCGTTAGCAGACTGAAAGGGTTTTCCCTTTTCATTATTATGCTCTTGTTTGACGTTATCAATGGCATCAAACATTTTTCCGATGTCTTTAGCCAAAGACGAGATTTCTTTTCCAGCAGCCACGCCCGCTTTTATTCCGTTAAAAGCTGCGACTGCCATAGTAATTGGTTCCACCTTGCCCTCCTTAACACCCTCTTATAAAATAACTAGGGGAGTAGCAAGTGTCGTCCTATAGTTCGTCTTCGTCAAACCTTACATTGCCAGACATGACTTGTTTTTCTAGCTCTTCGTCTGACAAGCTGTCGACGTCGAACATGTAAGATGTGTTATTTAGTTTTTCCTGGGAGATTTTTGGGGTCACTTTTCTTTTCGTCTGAGAAACGTTCTTCTCTGACGTACAGTCTTTCTCTGTGTGCAAGGAGGTCTCTAATACTTCCAATGTCCAGAAACTCGTACTGCAATTCGTGCATGTTCTCTTGCGTCTTATGCTTCCGTCTTTGGAACGACTGTCTAATACTTTTGTAGAGCCTCCACATTCGTGGCAAATCAAGCTGTTCTCGTGCGCTTCTTCTTTAACTTCTTGAAGTCTGCGCCTGTAATCTTGTTAAACGGAGGAGCCATACCAGCAATCATCTTTTGCTTTTTAGTTAAGCTCTTTCCTTTGGTCATGCTTTTCTTCATTCCCCTCATTTCTTCTTTCCTTTCTTCCAGCTGATACGTGCTGGCCCTTTCTTCTTTCTGCTGGCAGACGAGCATTGAGCCTTCGTCGGTCTGCAAGCTGGATAAGGTCTCTTGGATTTACCCTTCGCCGACTTACGACCACAAGGCTTTCCAGTCTTGCAGTCTACCCAGCCTTTGCCTTTGTTTCTGCTGAACCATTTATGCAGACTTTCGCTTCGAGCCACTCTTCTTACCCCAGTTCTTTGCGCCTACACGTCTACATTTAACTAATGCTCCGCTAGCATAAGCGCTAGGCCATTTTGTGTAGCGTGACTTAACTTTGTGGTAACAAGCGTCTTTCTTGCTAGATGTCTTACCCTTTTTTGACGTTGACTTTCTTGCCATTGTTACCTCGTGCCAACACGCAAGGACAATTTGCGTGCTTCATTTTACCTGTCTGCGTTTTGTTTGCGACAGCTTTTACTTTCCTACCAATACTAGCCACAGTGTTTACCTACGTCTGAGGGAACGACCACGACCACCGAAGATAGGTTTTACTCCTGTGGTTGTTCTTCCGAACTGGCTAGGCATCATGGACATTGCACGATAAGGGTTGATGTTTTTGCCACCAACCTTCATCGACTGCATCCCTGGTGTTTTGCCACGTGTTCCGAAGATAACGCCTCGGTTTTTCTTAATCATTAAGCTCTCCTAATGACCTTTTTTTTCTTCATAGAGCCTTTTTTTGATGCCATAGTTTTCTTCTTTGGCATAGGCTTTTTCATTGATTTTTTCATTCCACGCATGATAGACCTCCTTGCGATGATTAATATACTTTATGTCATCTATATTAAACTTTTGATAATAGTTTGTCTTCCTCAACTTATCAGAAGATTTAACAAGATAACCTAATGATTGCACAAGTAGTAGTGCATAGTCGTCCTCAACGATACCTTCAAATTCTGGTACGTTAGGATGCGATTCGGCTTCAGGGTGAAAACCCATCAACCAAATTCCAAAATGATTTTTATTTTGATTGTCTAGCCAGCTGTTGAAATCTTCAAAGCTCAAGTCTTCCCAACCTGTCCATGCTACAACGTGTGTTATCTCGTCTGTAAGACACATCTCGTTCTTGATTTCTATTACAGGTTCTAGTCTTTCGGTTACATGAACGACGACATTGCCTTCGAGCCAAGCCTTTTTTGCGAAAGGACATGGGGGCATGTCTGCAAATAATGGTGTTGGTTTTTCTAATACTTCTTCAGACCAAGATTGAATCTCAGCTGCAACAAGTGTTGAAAACTCATCCCAGTCGTCTGCCATTAGCACTTCCACCTACGTCTGGCTGCGCAAATTCTTTTCTTTGGAGTCTTCTTACAGCTGATGTTGTGCATTTTCATCTGACCAGCAGACCTTGAGCAGTATGATTTCTTACGCTTACCACCTTGTGGTTGTGGGGCTTTCAAGTTAGAGCCTGTAGCTTTGTTATATTTACGTCTGCCTTTTGCTGTGAGGCCCGCCCCTTTGGAGGCGGGTCTCTTTTCGCCTCTTCCTACTGACAGTTTTACGCTTTTCTTTCGTGCCATATCCAAAAACCACTCTATAAAGTATGTACAAAAGTATACAGCCAATAAACTGTACTTCTCTACCTTCAATAAAGATACTGGATGACAACGTCTTAGTCGTCCTATCTGTTGTTAAATTTAACTGAACCTGTTTCTCTCAGGTAACTACAATAAAATTTTAAGAAGTCGTCTAGCCTTATAAGACAAAGGCTTTCGCCTGTTCTCATTCTATTTTTTCTATTAATTACGATAGGAACCTCTGGTGCATTTGTTTTTCCTATGTTACGTTCGGCTTGTCTCAGGGCGTCATGGAAGTTCAGACGTTCAACACGTTTAGCTTCTATGAATATCCCTGGGACACCAAGAATATCTGCACCACCCGACATATCCACGTAACCACCACCAGATAATGGGGCTCTGTGCGCTGTCTTCAGTCCTGTTTCTTGATTAATGTATTTGGCTAACTCTCTTTCGTAGTCGTCGCCTTTTTTCTTTTGCTTACTCAATCCTCGTACCCCAAATCTTTACGACAAGACTTACAAAAAAACCAATTCTTTGGTCGCTCTGTCGTATCTTTACATTTCATGCACGGCCTAGCCCACGTTTTTCCTTGGAAGTCACGGCGAACCTGATACTTGGCCCCATCGAACTCTTGCAAGCCTTCTCTTACAAGTATTCTTTTCAAGGTATCGACACAACAATTAAGGTGTTGTGCCATGTCAGAGTAAGTTTTAATTCTATGGTTTTGACGAAGCCAAGATAAGTTCGAGTCCGAGACTCGAATGTTTCTTGGCATATATCACTGCTCCTTTTTCCATGTATAGTATAACATTTAATACTAATAACAAATATTTACAAGAAATTTTTTTCTAGGTGTTGATTTATCCAGTCAAAAGTGATACAACGACTAAACGTTTAGTCTTTAAAAGACGGGGTTGTAAACCCCGCCTTTTGACTTAAGGCGTTATTAGCGAAGTGAAAGTCGTTGTATCATCCTTAATACATGAAAAAATTAAACCTAAGACAAAAAGAAATTGAACATAAATATAACTCTTGGAAACACAATCGTGACCTAGAGATTGAGAAACAGCGTGAAGAAAATAGGAAGCGCAATCCAGAAGTCGCCAAGATAGTTGACGAAATTAGAAAGCACTTCCCTGATGCAAAAGTTACTTCGATAACTCCAACCAAAGACGAACCAAAGTAAGAGGCTTGCCAAGCTTTTCGGCTATATGCTCGGCGTCTAATCCATTCAGAGCCATCTCTTTTGCTTTTTGTTTTGTAGATTTGCTAGCGACGATACGCTTCTCGCCAGTAATATCGTTTGCAGAAAACCCTAGCCACTGAACTCTATCGTGTAGGTCTGTCCACTCACGAACTTTTCCGTATCGAACTTCCATCACCATATACAGACGAAAGTTCTCAGGCAAACTTCCTTGCAGCAAGGGCCAGACAGGTTGGTCATAGTTGCCATCATACAACGCAGCATTTTGTTTCGCTGTATCTTCGTCTTGGAATACTTGTGCTACACGTATTTGTGTTTCTAAAGTAGTAAGCTGATTCGTTGAGCCAGCTTCTCTTCCAATGCCACTGTCACTTGGTTTGTTACTGTGATGTATAAGTATTACAGACAAGCCAGAGTTTCTGAGCTTCACTGCGAGCTGGTTTACCTTTGACCATTCGTCTGAGCTGTTCTCCTGTAGCCCTGGGTAAGCTGTTCGTAGTGTATCTATGACAACAACGTCTGGGTCGGAGAACTCAATCCAACCTTGCAGTTCCTGTAAACCATCTCTGTTGTGCAGATTAATTTCTTTCTTATCAATAAACGGAGTCCAGATATTGAGTCTGTCAGCCGTGTCAGAATGTATTGATTTCAAGTCAATCAATCGTCTTGCGATGGTAGCCATGCCCATCTCGAAGTCCATATACAATACACGTGCTGGTTTACCTATCTCAAAAGGGCCAAAGTATTTGTTGCCAGCAGACAAAGCACCCATTGCATGTTGTACAAACAACGACTTCCCGTGACCACTGTATCCAAACACTTGCACAATCGTATTACTTGGAAGCCAAGGTTCTATCAGATACGTCTTTGCATCAGCTTCTTGTAACAGCTGGTCTGCATCTTTCATTTGTATAAGTCTGCGTGTCCTAGCTTCGACTGGTTGGTTAGCATTTATGTATGGCTTATATATATAGTCACCCTTCTCATCAAATCTGTCAGGATGATTACGTCGTTCTGATTGTTCCATAGACAGAACCGTTGCCTCAAACTCACGTTCTGTTAAGGGCGCTTCAAAAAACTCATTCATAAACGCAAAGCCACGAAGACGTAAGTCGTGACCCCAGAACCCTTCAAGTATGGATTCAGATATGTAACGCATCACACGTTCGTTGCGTCCGTTGCCAAGACCAGATGGAATCTTCAGTGAGTTTGGAAAAGAATCACGGACATATTTGGCAGTCCTATCCCACTCCGATATAAACTCGTCTGGGTCTAATGGCATTACGGAAGACAAGTCTAGCTGTGAGAACTCAAAGTCTTTGCCATCCATAGATGGTAAGACTGGTTTCCAATCCTTCCAAGTTGGAATGTCATCCCAGTCTAAGCCTATACCTATCTCCCAACTATAGTTTTTACTTGGAGGTAGCAACGCATAAGAGCCGTCGCCTCTAAAATCCAACCCATTTATACGAGGCCAGTCGGAGCCCGTGCTGTTTACGCCAGCACGAGGCCCACGACGAACTCCATCTTTGGGATGCTCGAAATATAAATGCACTCCTCTTTTCGTCTTGACTGTAAAAGCCGAGCGCATGCCTGTGTTTATTGCCTGTTCGTAAGCTTCTTCATTGTCACAATCGACAACAACAATTCCACTTACCTCGCCTGTTATGATTGCAATGTCATAGTCAGGCCATTGTGTCCACCATTGGTCTACTTCTTTCTCCGTAGGTGGCTTATCTTGATATTGTCTCCACTTAATAGCGGGTCTTTTAGCGTCTGGTTTGATTGGTATTACAGACCAACCTCTCTCAAGATAATCCAGCGCTGCTGCCAGTTTTTCGTTCATGTTCGTCTTCCTCAAAGTAATTGTTAAAGTCAATTTCTGGAGCATGCTCCTTTATTTTCTCAAGAACTTGGCTACTTATATAGCGTCTCTTCATCCAGCCGTATGGGGCAGTACGAACCACGCCAGTTATCTTAGCCACCGAAGACGCCCCACCCAAATCGGTGATGAGCTTCTCGATGTTAAGTCGCATTTTGTTCTCCTTTTGACTTGCATTAATGTATAATTTATACTACACCTATATTATTAATCAAGTCATCATTCATAAAAATTTGCTGATGACACATTAAAATAAGGAGGTCTTATGACTGATAGTTGGGACGTGTTTGACAAAACACGCAAAGATGATGTCGCATCTAAAACGACACAGCGATTGGAGGAAATGTCTTCCAAGCTGTATAAACTAAGCCAAGAACGGCAGACCCTCGATGAGCAAATATCTGTGCTAGAGGGAGACATTTCAAGATTATTTCCAGAGGAGTCAGGCTCACAATCCAAAGACTTAGGATTGTATGAGGTCACTGTTTCTCGTACTGAAAGATGGTCTTGGGATAAGGATGCGCTTGAAAAACATTTTGAAGAGAAACCTCTTCCAAATTATGTAAGGCGTAATCTTAGCATAGATAAAAGGCAGTACACAAAGATGCCTTTGGAAACTCAAAATGAAATCAGATATTGCTTAACACGCAATTTAGACAAACCGAAAGTGAGGGTAGTTAAAAATGTTCAAAACGTTTAGCACAAAAGACATTATGCAAGATGGGCCTACGAAGGTTCTTCTTTATGCGCATCATGGGTTTGGTAAAACATTTCAGTGTAGATATTACCAAGCTAGATACGGTAAGGGTCTCATTCTTTCTGGTGAGGCTGGGTTGAAATCAATCGAAGACGTAGAGATAGACTATGTTCCTTTTACTTCTTGGGCTGGTAAGCACGAGCCTGAGAGTGGAACGTATAGTTTCCGTGGAATTATGCAGATGATTAAGACGGAAGAATTTGCCAAGCAAGGTTACAAGTGGATAGCCATTGATAGTTTGACAGAGATGTCAGACAGATTGATGGAGCATCTTGAGCAAGAAAATCAGGGAGAGAGCAACAACTTTAAAATATGGGGCGACAATGCACGTATTATGATTGGTGCTTTGAAGTGGATACGTGACTTGCCTATGCACGTTTACGTTACCTGTTTGGCGAAGGAGGAGAAGGACGCTAATGATGTAACTCATTATTGGCCAATGGTAAAAGGAGCTTCTGTTGCGAAACAAGTTCCAGCTTTGTTTGACCACGTCTTGTGTGGTGTGAGACGGACAGAGACAAACGATAAGGGTTTACCAAAGGTTAAGAGATATATCGTTACGGACGAAGTGAGTGGGTGGCATGGCAAGACCAGAGACCCAAAAAGTGTACTGAAACCATTTGAACAAGTGGATGATGTCACTGAATTATTAACACGAATGGCTACTGCCGAGGAGAAATAAATATGAGTGATTGGAACTTTACTAATCTTGACTTGTCTTCAGTTGAAGAAGGGTCAGGAAGCACACGTCTTCAACAAGGCGTTTATACAGTGGAATGTAAGAGTGCATCCCTTGAACCAGTTGGTGCAACCAACAACCGCAAATTGGTTCTTGACTTCGATGATGTCGATGGTCAAGGTGATATAAGGGTAAACTTGAACATCAAGCACACCAGCAGTCAGGCACAAGAGATTGCTCTCAGACAGTTGAAATCATTTCTTGTCTGTGCTGGACACTCAACACCTGACAAGCCTGGGGATGTTGCGTCTCTGAAAGGATTGCAATGTAAAATCAGAGTCGGTTTAGGGAAGCCTTGGACTGGTGACGATGGGGTTCAAAGACAGAGTTCAGAGGTCAAGTCGTTTATGCCTACTAAGGCAGACGCTAAGTCTGACAAGTCTGATTCTCCCTCAGATAATAAAGACTTAGACGACGAAATTCCGTTTTAGTCACTAGCAAAGAAGGAGTGGAAATCCTCCCCACTCCTTCTTTTTTTATACAGGTTTTAATATGGTCGAAGCAAAAAAAGTAGTAGAAGCAATAGACGAGGGCTACGAGAAAGAACCAAGAGAGAAAGCCAGAGATTACATCGGTGCGTCTATGATTGGTACTGCTTGTGATGCTGAGATAGCATTTAGTCTGCGTGGGTTTCCGAACAATCCACCGACACCAAGATTAAAAAGAATATTTAGACTCGGTCACATTCTTGAAGACGAAGTCGTTAGAGATTTAAAAATTAAAGCAGATGTCAGAGTCTGGGAAAAAGACGGACTGACTGGAAGACAACATACATACGAAGAACTAGGGGGTCATGTCGTCTGTCACATGGATGGACACATACAGCTAGACGAAAGCAAGGAAGACTTGCATGTTCTTGAAATCAAAAGCATGAACGATGCTTCATGGAAAAAGTTTTATAAAGATGGTGTGAAGAAATCACATCCAAGATACTACTCACAGTTACAAATGATGATGGGGATGTCGCAAATGCCGACATCTTTTTTTATAGCAATCAATAAGAATACTAGCGAATACCATTCTGAGATTGTGGATTATGATGACCTTGAGTTTATGTTTATTAAAGAACGGATTGAAAGGGTTTTACTTAACAAAGCGAGGAAGATTAGCAATGACGAAACAGATTGGAGATGCCGAGGGTGTTTTAAAAGGGGTGCGTGTTGGGGACAAATTGATGTTCCTAAATCATGCACGACGTGTAGGTTTGCAATCGCCAAGTCAGATGGTGACTGGTATTGCCAGAAACACGAACGAAGTGCCAGAGAACTGTGTAACTTTTACGAGCTTTATGAACCGTTGCCGAAGGGAAGCTGACATGAAGTATGAAGAGTTAGAAAATAAATTTGTAACATTACACAAGAAACGTTCCGAAGTTATGAAAGACATCGAGCATAACGAGAACGAAATCAACTCTATACTAGAGCGCATTTCAAGAAGCAATCTTGAGAAGGATGACTTTGCAAAAGCCAATGATAAACGTAAGCATCTTCGCAAGGAGACTGTGGAACTTAACCACAAGAAGCGAGAGCTTGAGGCACAGATACAACTAATAAAAATGAGAATGAAAAATGAGTAAGAAAAAATTTAATCGCACTTCGTTTTTGGGTACAGCAGACCAGCTTATCAATAGTGATAGAGCTAAAGTGTATGGGCCAGCAAAGAAAAACCATGAGGACATTGCTAAGATTTGGTCTGTGATTCTTGGTAAAGAGATAACAGCCGAGCAAGTTGTTATGTGTATGATGGGTTTAAAGATTTCACGGCTTATAAAAACACCAGAGCATGCAGATTCATGGGTGGACTTGTGTGCTTATGGAGCTATTGGAGGAGAAATAACAAATGAAAGTAATAGTGGAAAGCCCGTACAAAGGGCAAAACGAGGCAGACCGAAAAAAAAATAGAGAGTTCGCACGTAAGTGTATGCTTGATTCATTAAAAAAGGGCGAGAGCCCTTTTTTATCTCACCTACTCTACACGCAAGTGCTAGACGAAGACGTAGAGTCAGAAAGGCAAATAGGATTAGATGCTGCATTTAAGTGGTATGATGTTGCAGATTATGTGGTCGTCTATACAGACAGAGGTATATCGAAAGGGATGAAGCAAGGCATAAAGGTAGCTAGAGATTTGAACAAGACTGTTGAGTACAGGTCTTTCAAATGAAGGAAGTAATTGTTTACAGCTTGTGGTTGCTGATTGTTCCAGACGTTGAGTCGTCGGAAGTAAAACTACACAGACTAGAGTTTACTAGCCATGCAAGTTGTTTGGTTATGGCTAACTTACTTGAACAAAAGAGAGACCCCATTGTACAGAAGAAGCAATGCCGAAGGGTCATCAAGTATCCAGCAGACTAAAACAATAATAATAAGTAGTTTATTTACAAACCTGTTATGAGCTGAGTTCAAAGTGTGGAGCGTCAATGAAAGGACGTCTGCCTTGTGACCTACGTAAATCTACGTAAGCGTTCATAGCTTCTTCCATTGTCCCATCCCATTCTCGAATATCTGGTATTTGCCACGCAGCACCCCAACGTACTCCAACTCCTTCGTCTTGGGCTGCTTGTTTCATTGCGTCTGCAATGTCGTCATACAAATTTAATTCCCAGGAACCTCGTGAACCAATGTAACACATTAAGTCTACAGCGTTGCCAGTAAGGTGGTGTGATTTCATCGTCTTGGATGCACCTTTTGCTACCAGCTCCTCTTGTTCTTCTTGAGTTCGCAGACCACAAATAACTCCGAAGTCAATTTTTGTAAGGGTTATGGCTTTCATAACAACAAGTTTCATGCTGTCATTCACGCCTTCAAGCTTGCCGAGGCTTCGCTCTGATAATTTAAATGTCATTTGATTCCTTTCGTATCAGTTTTTTTCATCTTGTCATAGCTCCTCATTCCACCAATTCCGAGCATGCCAAACATCAATGGCATCATTACGGACATGTCTGCTTGTGGTATCATAATGCCAAAGCCAGCGCAAATCGGTGCGACCATGTAATTGATTCCAAGGGATAAGCCAGAAATCCAGCCAATCAAGGGTCGCCAAGACGACTGAAACCAGTTGCCTTTAGCGTCTTCTTTTAAAACTTCTATCTGAGCCAGTGCTAATTCTTGCCCGTGACGTTCTGCCATCGTGCTTAATTCAAAAGCAATTTTATTCTTCTGGTCTTTGTCCTCTATAAATTTATCTAGTAGCCCTGTTACTGGGCCAATCAGTGCTTGTATCATTTTCTTGCCATCCATGCTGTTGTTCCCATATATGCGCCGACTATTCCAGCGCCTGATATATAGAATAGGTTACTAATATCCGCTAGAGCTTGTACTCGCTCTATTGGTACGAAAAACATTGCAGCAGTAAATGCACCCATAGCAATCAGTGTGAACCTAGCCATGCGTAACTGTGCTAAATTTTTTCGTAAACTCGTCTCGGTTTCTTTTATAGTCTTTACGTGAGCAAGTTCTTCATCACTCACAATGCCATCACCGTCTTCATCATATTCTGCATACTTAGATTCTACTTGTAGTTTTTTTTGGTTCATCGCTTCGCCTTCAGTTCGTCTAGGCTTTTTGTTTTCTTGCCTCCGTCATACTCCCAGGCGTAACCACGATAGACCATCTCTTCATTTAAGTTCGTCTGTCCTATGTAAATCCACCCCAACATTCTACCATACTTGCCGTCTTTTTCTGTCTTAACTTTGAGACCTGAAGGCTCGCCGTCAGCAAGACGTCTTGTAAGAAATGCTTTTGCTTCGAGCCCCATCTGCTTTTCATCGAGGTCACGTGTTCTGCTTTCTGGTGCGTCGATACCAGCAAGACGTACACGTTCTTTCTTTGTAAGGCTGAAGCCAAGGTCTATCACCATGTCGACAGTATCGCCATCAACTACTTTGGTTATTTCTTTTATGGCGTACTCGTACATTATTTAGTGATGCTCCTTAGATAAGACTTTGAATTGTCATCAGATTCACCAGCAACTGCATCAACGATAGCTTCTTTAGCTGCTCTGTTACCACCGACAACTGGTATCCTGTTGGCAATTTCTCTGACTGCTTGTCTTGATTTACCGCTTCCTTCTTCTGCTCCGATACCAGCAAAAACATTAGCTGCTGAGTTGCCAAGACCAAACGTTGGGCCGAGTAATGTTCCCCACATTCTTTCTCGTCCGTAAGCTCCGTTGTCTATTTGTTCAACTGCTGTGTGCATCATGTCTCCAATAAGACCAAGACCACCCATTACAATTAAACCTTCAACATACCAGCCAAGGAAGTTGTCTTCATCTCCGTGTACTTTCTTGTCATAGCCTAGAGATTTAAGAATGTTTCTCTTTCTAGTCTCTGGGCTTCTACCATCATCGCCACCACGTGACTGCAAAATATCTTTTGCTGCTAGAGTTCCCATACCAAATGTTGGGCCAAGAGCTGCGAAAGCTAACAGTGGGCCAAAGTTTCCAGAGTTTGCTTCCTTCAAGACGTGTCCTGTAAGACGTGTCATCATCAGCGGGAATGACTTGAGCTGGAATACAAGCGCACCTATTGGTGTCTGAGCCCACATTGGCACGTCGTCTGCATTAGGTTGGAAGATAGAATCATCAGCGAATCTTATCATAGCCATCTTAACATGCTTGTCTTGCAAGACGTTTTTATCGCCAAGAGATTTTGGATTTACTTCTGCCCCAGGCAAATACATCTCAAGACCATACATCTTCAAAGCTCTGTGTGCAGTTTTGTATGATGCTGGTTGCTGTGCGTAAGGCACACCTTCCTTGAAGTTGTTAAATGCTTTCGTCTGCATAGCTTGGAAATAGTTGTAACCAGTTGCTGCTGCTATCTGTCTGTTCATATCAGTCCAGTCTGTAAGCAACGTGGCATTGAAGAAAGCATGTGATGCCTTGCCATCAGGTGCGCCATACAGATGAATCATTCTTTCGTGAATGATGTTCTCCATAGCAACGCCTGTGTTTCTAATCGCTTGCCTCATCTCAGCATCTCTCAGGCTGAACATGCCTTTCATCCAAGACTTCATACTTCCAGAACGAATGACTGGAAGTACCAAGTCACCAAGTGATGTAAGAGTTGTGTATGAAAGCAACGTAATGTTGTTAAAGAATCTTAAATTCCTTGAGGCTGTTTGTATTGCTTTGCCTCCCATAGTTGTTAGAGGCTTCTTCATAACAGGCTTCAAAGAACGCTCGATAAAGTCATAGTCTTGTGGTTGCAACACTCCTGTTTTGCCTTTGAAGTCATCAAGAGCATGCACGATTGCATCAGCACGTCTCTTATATGTCTGGTTCATTCTGCCAGTGCGTGGGTCTATTGGAGCTACCGCATATATAAGTTGTCTTGCAGCTGGAGCGCCAGCACCATTATGTGTGTTCACTAACTGCTCTGCAAATCTAAGAGCTTCAGCATCACTGTTTGCAAACGGCATACGTATTACGTCTTGCAAAGTAAATGTTTCCATCATGCCAGATGCGTTTGTTGCACTCCTGTCAAACCTAAACTGTTTGTTTGTTGATAGAAGTTTTGCAATTCCTTGCACACCTTCTTCAGCTACTTGCATGTAATCGTAAACAGCGTGGCTATTAATACCAAGCTCGTCCACATGGGTCATCTTTCTTGAGCTACCCTCAAAGTATTTAACAAGCAACGCATCGAGGTCACTCTCTAAATACTTTTCTAGGTCTCGAAGCTCATCAATAAACTCTGGTTTATCAAGCTCAAGAACCCTTGAGTAATCAACGTTGTCAAATGTTGGGCTCCTTGTTGTGCCTTTTACTGGAATAAATGTTCCGTCTGCACCATCCTCATCATCTACAAGCTTCATCATAACGCCTTCAGCAAAGTCTTTTGCTTCTTCGTCTGTAGGTGTTCTGCCATTTAGAAGTGCGTCTTTGTTGTAGTATCGTTGTAGAACTTCGAGAAACTTATCTCTGTCTTTGCCAATAGCTTTTGCGTTCCAAACTTGTGGGAAATAGTTTTGTCTATAGCCAACCATCAAGCCAGCATCTAACATGGCTTGTCTTTCTGCTTCAAAGGCACTTCTAATTTGCCTGTAAACAACACGTTCTTGGTCGGTAAGAGCTGTTTCTTGACGGCTTCCATCTCCGTAACGTAAAGCTTTTACAATCTTAGAATGTGATTTTGGTTGCTCTGCAATTTTGTCTGTGACTGTTGTCCCAACATTTACAGACTTCTTAAAATATCTTTTCAGGCTTCCATCAGAGTCAGGCAAACCTCTCATTGCCTTCTGTATTGGAAAGTATATGCCAGCAAAGCGTTGGTTCAAATTAGGGAAATGGTTTTCATACCAGTCGCCTAGCCACCTAGCACCCATATCTCTCAAGTTGTTAGACTGTGATTTAAGGAACCCAACAGGGCTAGACTTTCTAATTGTTTCTTCTTCGGCTGGTGTAAGCGTTCTCTTTCTCATAAGAGACATAAGAGCGCCAACATAGTTTGGGTCACCGCCAGCTGATTCTAGTAGCTCTCCAAACTCACCGACAGGAATGTCATTTATGCTGTTAAAGTCTCCGTCTTGAAGACCCCTTGCCATGCTTCCTACAGCACCTTTTGGAATTGGGTTGCCTGTGGTTTGTGCATAGATGCCATATTCCATATCGTTAAACTCATCTGCGTCGATGTGTTTAATTTGATTTGAGTTAAACAAAACAGCTGTTTCATGTTGAATACTTGAAGCGCCATAAGTCCTATTAGTTTGAACGAACTCATCCCCATCATTCAAACTATTTCTGTGTGTAGTTAAGAGACCATCGTATCCCATCTCTTGTAACATATTGTTAAATTCTGCTTGAGCGCCTGTCTTACTTCTGCCACCGAAGCGAACAAAAGCATCAATAACAGAATTATAAATATCTTCTCCACTTCTTGGGCCAAATGCTCTGCCATCTACGCCACGCATGCTAAGAGAAGAAATCATCTCTGCTGGCACGTCTTCTTCGTTAAACTTTGCCATGATAGCTTGCAAGAACGGGTCGTCTTCAGACTGATATATACTTGTTGCTCTGAAGTCTGCTGGGCTATCTAGTTTTATAACTGTAGGCAAGACATCAGACTCAAACTCCATGCCATTATTTTTCATGTTTGCTACTAAACCACGCTCAACCTGTATGAGTTCGTCTAGCTGTTCTTTAACGATAACCCTCTCGTCTGCAATCTCCCGCTGCAAGTAAGCATCTGGCTGCAAAGACGCATACTGTCGTCTTAGCTTTCCAATGTCTCGTCTTACTTGTGTAAGTTCAAAAGCATCCCAGTGCAAATCTTCTTTAATAATGTCTGATAGGTTTGATTCATCTATTGCATCAACCATTGCATTGAACGTTGGTGTCCTTGCATACATCTGTGATGCAACAAAAGGATTCTCTGTTACGTAAATGCCAGGGCCGTACAACCCTATATCAGACGGACGCATCTGCACGTTTGGATTGTTTGATTTCTTTAATTTGTTGCCACGTGGTGTACCATGATAAAAGAACAATGGCATTTGATTGGGTTCATCAAACCCGTATCCGCCTTTTACAAACCTAAGAATCTTTGTCTTCTTGTCTTTAGACATAGACATGAAACTGTCATGTGCATAATCAGCTGCATAGCTTGGGTGTGTAAGGTACTTGCCTTCTAGCGAACCAGCCAGTGGTCGAGCAGCATTGTCTTCAAACATGTCGCCATACATGGATACACGTCTGTAAGCGTTCTTAACGTCTTGTCTACCAATCTGACCATTAGCAATGTAAGAAGAATACTCTATGGTTCTGTCTATTGCCCTGTCGAGAACGGCTATGTTGGCTATGTTTTGTGTGTCGCCAGATATGCTTAGTTCGAGAATGTCATCACGAGTTATGTCTTCTTTCATGTATCGTGATATAGAATCTCCAAACCATTCATTAGCCAGCATCTCATCTCTGGTCATGGAATAGTAACCTTCGTACTTACTTCCATGCTTGGCAATAACTTGAGCTTTTGCTGTGTCATCAAGAGCATCGTAAGCAGCCCTTATTACGTCCATCTCGTCTTGTGGCAATGCTCCAGAACGAATGACCATATTGTTTAGTTCTGTAATACCGCTGTCTATATCTTCGCCTTTGTTTAAAGATGTAGCCAGTCGTCTTACTGTATTTCTAAAGTTTTTAAAGTCTGGGAGGTTGTAGTTTCCAAACGCACCATCTCCCGTTACAGCATAGTCACCCCTACCAAGACGAGCCATGATGTCCATAGTAATTCTGTTGGCGTTTTGCATAGTTCCATAAGATGATTTGTTAAGAATGTTCATCATTCTGTATGCAATAGTTCTGCTGACCTGTTGCATCTCTGTGTCTCTGTGAGTGATGTAAGACAACATCTCCCTTACAGAAGCACGAGCAGCAGAAGGTATACCATCGTTTCTAACGACACCTTTGTTGTGAGCTATCTCTGTAGCAATAGCCATCTTTGACTTTTTAAACTTAGGTTTGAGTATAGCTGCACCACCTTGTGACTTCGCACGCTTGTTGTTTGCACGTCGCACGACTTCAGCATAGGCCTCATCTACCCTAGTTTTGTCTCCTACATGCAGAGCATCTAGCAGTTCTGACTCAAGAGCATCTCCACTTAGCTTAAATGTTCCACGTGAAACACGTACTTGCTTGGCTGGCGCTGGCTGAGATTTGATTTTGTTTACAATCTCTACACCAATTTGGTCACCATACTCTGTGCCTTTATGCTTTCTGAACAAAGCAAGCAAGTCATTAAGCTTCTTGCCCTTGACTGATTCAGCTGAGTTCTGATTGATTGCTGGTGTATTCTTTGTAGTAACCCTTGTTCTGCTATTCTTCTTTGTTTTTGCAACTTGCACAGCTTCGTTAAGGGTCTGCTCTTTAATTCTTTCGTTCTTAATCTTTGTATTCTTGGCTGTTTTGCTTGGCTGAACCTTGCCGTTTGAGCGCACTGGAGGCTTGTTAGCCATGTCTGGTTTAGAACCACCAATAAGATTAGTGGTGTTTTCAACCTTTTGATAAACAGAGTTTAGCTGCTTATCAATCATGCCAATAAGGTTTTGCGTAGACGAAGCCTCTAGGTTTTTTATTCGACCAGGGATTCCTTCAGCTGGCACAAATGTTCCACCATAACCGTTGTAGTAAAAGTCTTTTAACTGTTCAGCTACTTTCTCCATATCTGCTTGAGTTGAAAAGTCACCATAGTTACGTGTGTCAAACCCGTCGTCTGTACCGTACTGTTTGCCATCAATCATTTCGTCGTAGTTATTGATTCGGTCACGAATAATCTTGACCATACCTTTTCTACCAGCTGCACCTTTTCTTAGTGGAGAGAATATAGCGTTCTCTGCACCATCTCGTGCCACTACCTTAGAGTTCGGAACCATCTCTAGCAGAAGCTGTTGCAGCTCTTTGTGAGCTTCAACAATTCCATCTGCGCTATCACGACCTATTGCACTTTCTAGGTTTTCTTTAGTGATTTGCAACTGAACAAGACGCTTTTGTATGTGCCGTCCGAAATCAGTCTTTGGCTTGTCATCTACACCAAGACGGAATGTAACTTCTTCTTGTACATCAGGAATAATTTTAGCGAAGATAGGCTCTAGGTCTGGGTTTAGTTCAGCGCCATAGTAGTATCTGTCAAAGATACCTTTGACGTACGTAGCAATCCTTTGCCAAAACTTCTCTGTAGCCAAATCTGGTGAGGCTTTCTTTCGAGAGACCCACATTTCAAACTGCTCTGCAAAGTATTCTTGTGGGCTTGTAGGTTGTCTTACAACATAATCAGGTCGACCTTCTTTGCTAATTGTTTGGTTCTGAAGGTAGCGTGATTCATCTATGGAGTCAGAATCTATCTTGCCTCCTTTGTAGTGTGTCTTGGCTATATTCCAAAACTGAGCCCTGTCTTCTGGTGTCAGAATGTTTCTGTAAGCCCAGTGACCAACCTCATGGTACAAAACGTTTATTGTGGGAGTAAGCTGAGTCATGTCAGTGCCACGACCCTGACCAGTTCTCATGGTTACAGCGTTATCTCTTTGTGTGTAATAACCTCTGTATGCCCCGATAGTATCTGTCGTCTTGCCTCTGATTAGGGGAGCCTTGTCTGGGTCTCCTCCAAGCATATCAATAAGTCTTTTGGCTCCAGCAATCTCTTCTGATGAGTGACCAGCAAAGATATTCTCTATAGCCAGCTTTGCTTCTGACCTTGTTTGAACAGGTTTGTTTACACCATCAGGTGCAATCTTAGCCATAAGGTTTTCAAGGAAAGCTATCTGCTCAATACGTGCATCCATTGCACTTTCTTTTACAGGCCACCCACCCATACTAAGCTTATCTTCCATAACCATTAAGGTTTGCCCAGTAATCGAGTTACCTTTTAATCCATTGGCTCCACGGAAACCCATCTCACCAAGGATGTTGTTTACAATGGCTACTTCTGCTTCACTTAGCTCAAGTTCTTTTTCATTAAACTCAGCTTCGTCTATAGGCTTTTTAATAACGTCTTCACGTGTTTGCCCTGGGACTTCGCCAGAAGGTAAGCTTTCAAATAGTTCTTGTCTTGCTCGTAACGTTTTGGCCTCTGCATCAAAAGGTGCGTATTTAATATCCCAGTTTGCTGGGTTTGAGTTAGGCCCACCCTTTTGACCGATAATAGCTTCTATGCCTTTGCCTTCGCTGATTTGCTTTTGGCTAATCATACGAACATCAGCAGCATTGTTCTTTGAGCGGATAATTAGTTTCTTACCAGCACTTGTTGTTGGTACGTCTACAGTTGCTGAAGGCTCTTCAGGTACACCAGCACCTTTCTTTTGAAGTGCTTTTACAGTTCTAATAAACTTGTCTGTATCTCCGTCAGTCTGTAAATCAGCAACAAGCTTCTGAACAACCTCGTTAGTAATTGTTGGTGTTTCGTCTGTAGGCTGTTTAACTTTCTTTGTTGATTTCTTACCGATGTTCACACCACGTGTTTTCATAAGGTATTCGTAGCTTACAAAGCTTCTCTTTGTTACGCCGTCTGCAAACAAAGTAGTGCCAGCTTTTACACGAATCTTTCTTCCATCTGGGCCTACAGCTGTTTCGCCACCAGAGATATACTTAACAACATCTGGCCCCTTGCCAGATGTTGCTTTAATAATAGCTTCTTCTTTTGCAAACTCGTTTGGTTTTACGTTTACGGAACTCTTACGAAGCATAGCTTGGATACGTCCACGTGTATCTCTACCAGCTGTTTCGTAAATGCCTTTGTTGTCGATAGACTTTTGAACAGAGCGAACCAGTGATTCGGTCTGCGTTTCAGGATTGTCTCTTGCGTTGAGAACTTGTCTCTCTGCAAGTATCTGTGCTGTTTCTTTTGAAAACTCAGGGTTGCCATCTTTAGGGTCTCGAATCTTTCTAACGAGCTGACGTATCTTTTTGAGTTCTGTTTGTGTAAAAGCCTTATCGCCTGTAGCCATACCGCTTTTGCTGAACTCATCAAACAATGCCAAGATGTCGTCTGGGTCAGACTTGTAAGAAGCTTTGTCCTGGGACATAACCCTAATCAAAGCTCTAAGACTGTTCTCGTCTACGTCAATGTCATTGCCAATGTTTGCAAGAAGCGTATCCAAGTCCCTTTGCACTTGTTGTGCATAAGAAGATGGAGGATTGTTCTTTGCAGCATTAATTGCTTTGTTAACTTGTCGTTTTGTAACACGACCAGAAGCAGATGCCTCTGCTGCTGGAATATCTTTCGGGTCAAGACCAGCTGCTAAAGCTTTTCCTCGTGACTCGCTATCAATAATAATTTCGTCTGTCTTAGCTTCTGGTTCTGCTGTAACTGTAGTTTCATTTGGTTCAGCTTTGCCTGAATCCATCATTTCTGTGAACGCTTTTCTGTCCCTAGCCAATGATGCGCTTGCTGTTACCTCGCCAACAGAATCTCGTGTAAACTTACCATCCCTACCAACAGAAATTTTGCCAGCTGCAAAATCAGCTTCAAATTGTTCTTGGGTGTACTCTTCGTTAAACCTTGATTGTATTTTTGTTTTCTGCGCTTCGTTTCTGAAAGGCATGTCATCGAATTTAACTTCGACAGTGGCTGTAACAGTCTCGTCTGCTGGCACAGTTTCAGTCGTTGTAGTGGTAGTAGTGGTGTCAGCTTCTGAAACTGCGCCTTCTGTACGTCCTTCGGGCGCTGCTTCTGTGGTTGTAGTGCCTTCGCCAGTAGCTTCAGTTGTTGTTGCTTCTGTTTCTACTGGGTTTGCGTCAGCAGTGTCGCTTGGCTTCGCTCTATACTGCTCAAGAATCTCGTTGATTTCAGATAAATTGAGACCGCCTCTTGTTGCTCGTCTAAACTTTGAGTAGTTTCTTTCAAAAATTGCACGACGCTTCTGAGCTTGAGCCCTTAAGTTAGGATTGTTTGAGGCTTCAAGCTTGCTGATTTCTATTTGTTCTGCTTTTAGGTTCTCGCCAAACTCTCTAAGTGCAGCCAGTTCGTTCAGGTTTACTTCTGTTTCTGCAACAATGTCTGGGTCTATGCCGTCGTCTAGCTGACTATCGAGTAGGTCTTGCTCTTCTTTATAGAAAGTTTTTATTTGATTGATTTTCTCATCAATCTCAGCTGTAGGTGACTCTGTGGTCGCTGTTGTTTCTGTTGTCGCTGCATCACTTGGCTGGATAAATGCGTCTGTATCTTTTGATGCTGTAACAAGTTCGTCAAAACCCGTAACGCCACGTGCTGCTACAGTGTCTGCGATTTGCTGACCTGTAAGACCTTTGCTTATAAGCTCGTCTGTTTGGGCTGCTGTTGTGTTAATTCCACGTCTTGCACCAATAACAGCTGGTACTGGGCCAAGAACGCCACCACCAATAAGTCCACCAGTAGCACCGCCAATAACTGCATCCTTTGCAACTCGACCAATGCTTACTTCGTCTTCCAAGCCAAGCTGTACATCTCTAATTTGATTTGCTGTACTAATTACGCCTTCTGCACCAGCACCGATTGCAGCTTCTCGAACACCAGCGCCTATAATACCAGATTTTACACCAGCGATTGTTGCTTGCTTTCCAGTCTGACCAGCTAGATACGCTGCTTTTGCTACTTGTGCAGCTTTGCCGTACGCACCAATAACTGGAATAAGGTTTACTGGGTCAAGAATAATAGCTTTAGCAATGTCAGGCGCAGCAGAAGCAATGCCTCTACCACCTTCTTGCCAAAACATTGGGAGCTGACGCCATGCTTGCTCAAGACGTTTTGCTCTTGCTCTTGTTTCTTTACTCTCGCCTTGAGTATAAGTAGCACCAATCACTGCACCAGCAGTGTTTAGGTCTCGCCAAGTAGCGTCTTCGTAAAATTCGTCTAGGTATTCTTGGTCTGTAGAATAAAACTGTCCGTAGTCTGCGTAGTATTTACGCAAATCTGTAAGAAATCGGGGGTCTTTTGTGATTTGGTCGGGGGATACGTTAAGGTATCCTACGTCTGTTGCACCCTCTTCTTGTGGTGTAAATGATATGCCGTCATAATTTGTTTGGTTTGCCATTCGGTACTCCAGTTATCCGATAGGTTTAATTTATATTATTGCTGTATTACAGTCGTCCTATAAGTCATCCCCGTTATTGTTTTGTGTTATCCATTGAGAATAATACGTGTTGTAGTATCGCTTGATAAAGGACACAGGGTCTTGTTGAAACTCTTGATACTGGCCTGAATCTAGCTTGTTAATCATATCTCGTTTTATGTTTCGTATACCCATAAATTCCTTAACCATTTTTTGTCTCTGTCCTTGCTGACTTGCTATAACAGTAGGAATGTTAGAGTCTCTAAGAGTCCTTTCTTGGCTACTTATATTATCAACAAGAGTAGGTGCGGTTGGTGTGTTCTGCACTTGTCTTTCGGCAATAGCAATTTGTTCTGTGATTTGCTTCATCAAAGCATCTTTTTCAGTATTAACACCATTCTGCCACCCTTCTACGTCTGTTCTATTCCAGCCAGGGGTTCCAGCAGTAATCCACCTGTCTTTACCTTGAGCATATCTAAACGCATTTCTAAAGCTTTCAGCAGTAACTTGTTGAAGCTGATTAAGACCAGCAGCAACACCTCTAAGGGCTCTAAGTTTTGCAGTTGCGTCAGACTCTTGTAATGCACTGGTTAGTGCAGCTTTAGCTTCGTCAAACTTCTTAGTGTATTGTGTTTTCTCGTTAGTGAACCAGTTATCAAAAGTCTGGTCTCCGTCAAAGTCACCAAGCTGTCTCCTTGTAAGGTCTTGCGTGTACTCAGTAGCTTGTTCAATCGTTGTTACGCCACGTGAGTTCTCAAGGATTGAGTTTGCTCCAGCAAGAACAGCGTTGTAATCAGAGCCTTCCTCTTTGCCCAGCCTCTTAAAGTAGTCAGACAAGAGCGACAATGTGTATGAGTTACTAAGGTCATATTTCTTAGCTAGTTCAGCAACAACGGCTGGTGCTGCAACTGCTTCTCCAGAAGTTGCTGGATTGATTTGACCTTTCTTGCCACCTGTAAAGAAGTTGAAAGCAGAGTCTTGGCTTTTCTTCAGAACTGCTGCTGGTACGCCAGCCACAGTCTTGTCTGCAAGTGATTTCTTTTCGTTATGTAGAGTGTCTTGTTCGTACTGAGATTCTACTGTTAGGCCTTCAATAATAGTATCAAAGGTACTTATTACGGCTGCTTTCTCGGCATCACCAAGAGTTGTATAATTATTTAAAAGATACTCCTCCATAAGCTTTTTGGCTGTATTAATGTCGCCTCTTGCAATAGCCACTTTGACTTGAGGAACATTTTGAACATCATTACCAAACGCAATCTTAGCTTTTTGTACTCTTTCAGCTAGCTCGTAGTTTCTGTCTTCTTCAATTTTCTTTTTAATCCTAGTGGATTCCGTTTTCATTTCGTCGACAGCTTTGTTTAGTTCGGTTTCATTTACTCCAAAACTTGTTGCATCTGTTTTAAAAGCAGCTATTGCCTCCTCAACATCGCCTCCACGCTCCATAATTGGTTTGATTTGAGCAAGAAGGTCTTTCTTCTTGTCGTACAAATATGTTTCTTTTTCTCTGTCAAGTACGGTCTTAACTCTATCTGATACACCTTTTACTAGAAATTTTGGCACACCCAAAGCAGCAGCAGCCTGTTCTACACTAACTGTGCCGTCTGTGCTTTTCATGTACTCAACAACCTTGGGAACAAGGGTCAAGGTTCTATCTGTTCTAACTTGGTTTATTCTGTTGGGTGTAATTACACCACTAAAATCAACGCCACTTTGTGTTTTAAGTTCATCTAAAAATTTTGTAAATTCTTCTGTAGGAAGACCCGTCTCTTCATTTATAGGACTACCGCCAAACCTTAAGGTAAGGTCATCACTTATGTTTGCTGCTTTTGAAAACAAATCAAATTTACTTGCAGCAGCAGCTTGAGCTTCTTGGTTTTTCTTGGCTTGCAGTGCTTCAGCATTGCGCTTACCAATAATATTCAAGACGTCTGCGCTAGGCATGCCACCAGCAAGATAGTTTCTGCCAGCAGCAGCTTGGTCTACAAAAGACTGCATCTCCATAGGCGAAGCGTATGGGTTTGTTTGTCTAAAATCGTTAAAAGCTTTAGCCAACTCAAGACGTCTACGTTCGTCTGAGTCCATTTGCTTGTTATAGCCTGTCCCGAATCCTACAAAATCTACCATATTCTACCTCAAGAACCTGTCAGGTTATTAAAAAATTTATTAAATGATTGGTCTATGCTGTAGAACAGACCATCATTTTGTTTTACTCCACTGCCTGGGATTACTTTGCCGTCTGCATCATACTGAAACGTCATTCCCCCAGCCTGTGATTGGTCGTTTACAAACTGACCAAAAGACTGACCAAAGTTTTGACCAGCTGTTTGGGCTCTGTTTTGCATGTTATTAGCGTATGAGCCAAGCTGACTCATCATTTGGTTACCTATACTTGTAGCGTTACCAAGATAGTTTGAGCTATCAAGACTGACTGCTGCTGGGTTGAATATGCCAGACTTAACATTAAAGCCCTGATTAGTAGCCATGCTTGTTGGTCTGGTGTAGTTGGCTAGGTTTGCTGTCATCAATGCTGGGTTGTTGTATATTGAACTGCCAATAGCAACAGGAGCCCTAAAATCATTTGCACTGCTAATGTTTCTGTTTATGATTGATGACGGTATCATTCGTGCATAGTTGAATCCTGATAGTGCTGATGGTGCGCTTGGAAGATTAGCTAGTTGCTGTAGTCCTGTACCAGCTACACCAGCTGTCTCTGCAAGCAATTTGCTTCTTGCATCCATAATGTTGCCCACATTTGTGCCGAAGACTTGTTCTCTTCCAGAGATGTATTTTAGTGCATCGTCATAAGCTGAATCTCTGGCTTTTGAATATTCGTTTGCAAGACGTGCTGCAATATCACCACGAACTGCTGTGCCTTTTGTGCTGTCATCCATGCCCTGACGTATAAGACCAGCCTCGCCTACAGAAGCTACCGCTTCTGCTGCTCGGTCTACGTCTGAAATATTTTGAGCTGTTCGCTTGTCTATTTCTGACTGTATGTCTCCTTCGGATACAGCTGCTGGAATAGGAACGTAACCAAGCTGAGAAGCAGTTTGGTTTACAGCGCCTTGTAATCCAAGTATCTGATTAAGTATTTGGTCACGCACAGCCATACCGTCAGCACGCTCAAGACGTGCTGTATCTTGTGCATCAAGAGCCATGTTTACAAGAAAGTCACGCTCTATCTGTGCTGTTGCTCTGTCTTGTAAGAAACGTCTTAGCTCTTCATCACGTTCACCAGATGCCGTTGCTCTAGCTAAGTTAAGTTGTTGTATAGCAAAAGCTCGCTCTTGCTCGCTAATGTCCTGTCCTTTGAGGAGTTGTTCTAGTCTAAATGTAGAAAGACGTGCAGCCTCTTTGTCCTGAAGAATCTGACGTTCAATGTCTGATTCTCTTTCCTTCAACAAAGCCCTCTTAAAGTTGTCTAGCTCAGACATTTGGAACTCACGTTCCTGTCCAGCAAGCCTCCTGTTAAGAGCTTCTATTTGTTGTAGATACTGATTTTGCTCTCTACGCTCTTTACGTGCATCTTGAGCCAGCATAAAGTTTGCATTTTGGAACTGTCTTTGCGATTCCATCTGCTGCATCTGCAAAGACCTTGCAGCTGCTGCGTCCTTTGATGCTTGGTTTGCTGCGTATAAGTTACCAGCTAATCCTAATATTGCGCTAAATGCCATTCGCTAACGCCCCTATACACTTATAACCCCTAAGTTTTGACTAAACGCTGAAGGCAAGTTTGCTAATGCTCCCAGCTCTTCTTCGTCGCCACCTTGAGCTAATAGATTTAAATATTGCTCTAGGGTTATTGGGTCTATCTGAGCGAAGTTCTGAAACTCAGGAACACCTGATGCCCCTATTGATGCAAGTAAGTCTTGCTGTGCTTGTCCTGACCTAGCAGCAACGGCTTCTGCATCTGTTTCGAGTCTTTGTCTTTCAGACTGTAGCCTTTGTTCTGCTTGTGCAATTTCATCTAGTGCTTGCTGTGCGTTAAATAAATCAACTTGCGCTTTCTGTTGGTCAAACGCTGTTTGAGAACCAGTAAGGTCATCAACACCATAAAAAGATGCGTTGTTAATGTCTTCAACAAGTTGTTGCGCTGCTGTCTCAATCTCTGAACGCTTGGTTGCTAAGTCTGCAAGACGAGCATCTACTTGGTCGAGGCCCGCAGTTATCTCACCACCTATGTTACCAACTCTACCACCAGAAAACTTAGCAAGCTCTTGCTGAAGCTTTTGTAAGTCTGTTTGTCTGCCAGTTATGGCGTCTTCGTCTGATAGAGCAATGTCTCCAATACCCGTTCCAGCTGTTTGCACTCTTGAAAGAATGTCGTCTAGTGCGGTTGTTCTTTCGCCCTGTAAACCAGCCAACGCAGTTTCAGCGTCTGCAATAGAGCCTGTAGCTCCTGAGAAATCAAATGGTAATTCAGATGAGAAGCCAGAAATTTCATTTTTAAGGTCACGTATTTGGTCATCAATATTATCGAGAATAGAAGCGCTGAACATATTGCCACCTTCAGCAGCTTGCTCAACGTTACCAGCCTGAGATAAGAAATTTGCTTTTGCGTTTTCTAAACGTGCAAGCTCTGCAACTCTTTCGCTTTGTAGGTCTTTAACATCACCTAGAACGTCTTGTAGCTCGCCTAGCTGATTACCAAAGTCAAACCCAAGTTCAGACGAGAATCTTCCAGCCTGTCTTTGTCTATCTTCGATGTCATCAATAAGAGAACCGATGCCAGATTCATCTGCGATTCCAAGGTTATCGAGCCTGTCAAAGTAGCTATCAACGTCAGTATAAAGTGTGTCGCCAAATGTGCCGATTCTATCAAGCTCTGTTTGCCTTCTACCTCTAAGGTCTGAAAGGCCAGCGGTTAGTGTGTCGTATTGATTTTGGAAGTTAGAAAAACCCCCTGGCATAAACTGACCCATAATGTCAGACGAGAACCCTTGCTTTTGCAAGTTAAGGTCTGACAACTGTTTTTCTAGCTGATTCATAGATGCAAGGTCTGAAATTCCTAACTGACCTAATGATACACCCATGCCACCTAAACCTTGGTTCAAGCTTTGACCAAAGTCTGTAATACGTTGTTCTTCTGCTGCTCTGTCTGCTTTTAACTGATTAAGAGTATCAGAAAGACCACTAATGTTTGATGAGAGAGTATCAAAATCAGTTGTAGAAAACTTGTTTAGGTCTGGAATGTTTGTAATACCAATAGGCCCATACTCTGAGCCAACAGATGACTCAAATATTGGCTTGTCTATATCTGTATCAAGACCACTTAAAGCAGTAGCGAGGTCACTTATCTGTGGGGAGTACACATCAAAGATGTTCTCGTTTACATCTGTCGTCGTAGGGTCATCATACAAATTAGATACATTTGCTCCAGAAAGCGCACTCGAAAGATTGTCGTACTGGCTTTGAAAACCGCCTAGTGCCGTGTTAAATGTATCTACGGCAGTGTTGTAAGCTTCAGCTTGCTCGCCGTATTTCTTTTCTGTGTCCTTCCTGATTTGGCTTTTTTCAGCTGTGTAATCAGGTGGTGCTGGTGAACTTCCGCCTTTAGACATTTTTTTTAGGCCTCCCTCTCTTGCGTTTTATACCATCTTTCGGATTCTTCTTTGAGGATACCGTAGACGACTCCATCTTCGCTGCCGTGATAGTTACGTAGTCGTCCTTCTTCCTTGAAACCAAGCGCCTCAAGAAGTCTACGAGATTTTTTATTTGATTCTTTAGCCAACGCAGACATCCTAATACAACCGCAAGTAACCCACGTATAGTGGAAGAGAATATGGAGTATACGCTTTTGCCACATACGAGCATTGGTCGATACAACACTGACGTGAATATCGTTCTTAGTCCACTCGCTAAAGATGACTGCACCGATAAGTTTGTCGTTGAGTTCAAATCCAAAACATTGAGGGCTGTTCCAAGTAATATCTTCAAGGTGCTTACTAGCCCATTTTGAAATTCTTTCATTATCATGCGTTATTACCTTTATCATACATATTAACTCGCAATCACACTTACAGCCATAGTTACTTCTAACACACTCGCTGAAGAATTGTTGGTTACAATAAATTCTATTTTCTTTGATGAAACAGAAGCATCTATTTCAATCGGTGTTCCTAATGCTGTTTCAGAAGGCGTAGAGCTGGCGCTAAGTGTGCTACCCAAACCAACACCATCTACAGATATTTGCACACTACAAGTACCTGATGTGGTTCTTACTGCTATGCCGTCTATTCTAATCTTTTGTTTAAATATTCTTTTTACGCCGTATGTTTGGTTTGCAGCTGTTCCTACTTGAGTAAAAAAACTGTCAGTAGAAAGAACGGTAGGAAGTTGTGTGGAAGGCAACCTACCAGTTGAGTCGAGAGACGCCACACCGTTTGCTGCACCTTTTTGAGTTACTGGAACAACGGAGGAAAGGTCGACTGTTCCATACTCAAGAGCCGTCCCTGTACCATTTACCTTTACAAACTGACTTGCGTTAGCTGATGTAAAGGTCGGGAGAGATGATTCAGGAGACGTCTTTAAGAACTGCGTGCCATCAAAGAACTTCAACTGGTTTGGTGTTTGCGATGTATCAAGAAACAAATCACCAGTTGCTGGGGATGATGGTGTAGAGTTAGAAACTGTAAGTTTCGCTTTTGCAGTAAGAGCTGATGACAAACCATTTACTTTTGCTTGGGCAATAGCATTGTTGTCTATTCTAATTTTTGCCAGTTGTATAAGACCACTATCTGTGTGAACAAAGTCTTGTTCAAACATGTGTCCTGTTACGGCTTGTACAGATGTGTTCTCAACTGTAATAATTGTTACAGTGTTTCCTGATGCAACAGATGAGTTGAATGTAACAGTATTTGTCGTTGATGATGTGGTGTAGTCATTCGCACCACCTTCACGCATTAAGATACCATTCTTATAAACTTGTAGCCTTGCTGTTGAGTCGTGAACAAAAGCAAACACAGCTTGGTTTCCTGTTGTTACAGTGTCTGACCTTGTAAATCCTGTTATGGCTGTTGACCTAATCTTGTATATAGAAACAACATCAGCATTAGCTAAAGCACTGTTAAACGTAACCGCTCCATTACTGCTAGTACCAGCTGTTGGGCTGCTAACATAGTCGAATGAAGCTCCTGTTCTTTTCAGGATGCCGTTTACATATACAAGAAGTTCGTCTGTAGCTGAGTGAGCATAGTCAATGACTGTTGTTGAAGTGCCAGATATTACTGTGTCTTGTCTTGAGTGAATAATTGGAGCCCCAATTTCACCAACAGATGCGCCTGATGCGCCACGTAGTTCAGCTGCCGAAACAAGTGTTATGTAACCAGTTGTGTCGTCTGCGTATGTTCCGACCCTGTATTGGATGTCACCACTTGCATCTTTTCTGAACTCGATTGGGCCTTGCCATTCGCCCGTACTACTAAAAATTGTTTGTAACAATTCACCGAGAGTATTATCGCCTAGTTCTGCTGCATTTAAGTAGCGAAATAAATTCTCAAATTCTGTATTTATGTTTCCAGAAGAGCCGTAGTTCTGCGGAAACTGTTGTCTAATTCTTGCCATTATGTCCTCACTACTACTGCAAAACCAATAAGTCTAAGCAATCCGTCACCCCCTTCAGTTTTAAACTTATACTGGGCTGCTCTGTACCTATGTTGCCATTTTCTTTCATATTGCCTTGATAATGGCACATCTTGAAAGTAGTTGTCGTCCGATGTGTCATCTACTTCCATAAACATTGTGCCAATAAGCCTTCCTTTGTCGTCTTGAGCTTCTACAGATACTTTTCCTTTACCAGCCATCTGCAAAATTATGCTCGATGTTTCTTTTGTATCCTCTAAACTACCATGCCACAAAAGCGGTGTCGTCACTGTTAGTTCTGGAGTGATAGAATTATCCTTAACCTCTTCTACCTTTAATAACTCAAAAACACCACCAGTTGTACCAAACAAAAGTTTCCCGTTAAGAAACGCACCACACCTAGAATTTAAAAAGGTTCCTGTACTAAACTTTGGTTGTGGTTGACCACCTTCTGGGTTCATAGATAAAGTAAGTCTTGTACATAAAAACCCACCAGCTTGTGGGAAAAACAAATGGTATTGTGCTGTGTCTTGGTCAAAAACGGCGCTAATCTGCTCTGGGTCTTCTACAGATTCAAATAGCTCTCTGTATAAAATATCAATTTTATCTGAAAGACTGTATGAGAAAACCAATATACCGTTGTCTTCTGAACGTTTAATTGAATGTATGCCAGACCTTGAGCAGAACAACAGGTCTGTTCCAGCGTTTACAATGCTATTGTGAGATGCACAGCCAATGTTGATGTTTGCATTATCATCAACAAGCCAGTTATCTATACTTGGGTCTATTTTAAATATGATGGCTCGGTCAGCAGTAAATACTGCCAATCTGTTTTGCTCGAATGAGCCAAGACCAGTTATTTGGTCAGCTGTTCCAAGCAAGTTTGCAATGTCTATAAATCCAGCTCGCAAGACGTTTGTTGATGCTGGGTCTTCGTCTTCAGGAAATATCTCGTCTTGGTCTACACGACTTAAGTGTACTTGCGTTTCTCTACCTGGGATTCCAGCAATTACAAGACGTCTTTGCACAGACGTAAGAAACCCTGGTTGCAAATTGTTTATTGACGGTGATTGGTTTCTTGTAAAATTTACGCCGTCATATCGGTACATTGGCCTTGCTCTTGCAGCCAACTGAACTGATTGGTTGAATACTGTAGTAGAAACTATTGCTGCTGTTGGGTGTACGTCTAGTAGTTCGTGGTCTCTGTCAGACTTAAAGTTAAGACCAGAGCCTGTTTGCTCTACCCATAAAGCTTCGTCCTTACCAAAGAAGCGAATGTGATTTACTTTGAACTCACCTTTTCTAAATACAACTGATGCGTCACGAACTATTTGCCCACGCCAGTCTGCCGTGCCATTAACAATCTGGTTTAGGTGTTGCTCCTTACCAGTATCTAAAGAGGTTATGTCACGAGATGTATCAAGACCTTGAAAGTTCTCGTAAGCAAATACCTTGGTTTTTACCCCACTTGGAGACTTGATAGTGCTGGACATTAGTAGGTGACCGTTCCATTTACTGTATTTGTTTTTCCTTTATTAATGTTTCCTTTGTTTGTGCCGTCATCCACAACAGTCATACGTATCTTTGTATTGCCATTCTTCTGTCTCCACAACTGCCTATTAAGGGTTGTGTTGTATGTTGGTAAATACACGGACACTTTTTCACTGCCTTGTTGCAAAGCGTAATGATAAAGTAATCCTTGGACTATGATAATATCGTCAATCTCACGAACGTCTTGCAAAGATTCATAATAATCTATGCCATTTACTGTTGTTGTGGTGGTTGTTGTGTCACCAGATGTTGCGGTGGTAGTGGTTGACGGTGCGTATGGGTGCATACGTATATCGTCAACAACCATGTTTGCAAACTCAAGGAACATCAAGCCTACATCCCCATCTAATGTTCCAGGGCTAAAATCGCCGTAACGTCTTAGCGCCTGAAATATTAGACTCTCAAGGGGAGAGTTTTTCTCACGTATGTGAGGATTAGTGTTGCTTGTTTCAGTAGCGGTATCAGTTGTAACTGTTGGCATTAGCTTCCAACCTTCCTACGTACCCTTCCATTCATAATAAAGTGGTCTTTCTCAAACCTAGCAACGTCATCTGACATTACTTTCCATTCTAAATGATTGTCTGAGTATCGTCTAATTGAACGCAAACCAGCTACATCAAACATGCTGGCTTCTGGTTGTCTGCTTTCAAACCAAACTATTGTTGGCTCAGAAGCTTTTTTTGGCTCTTCCTGAACGAAAGCCTCGTTTACATCTGGTGTAGACGGGTCATCAGATTTGTAATGACCTTTTTTCGTTCTAGCTCTAACTTTTTTCTCTGTCATATTAACCTCTTGATAAAAGTAAGGGGGCATTATTGCCCCCTTACTATGCCTCAATCGAACTGTAAGGTCGTCCTAATTAGTTCTTCCTTGCAGTCCAGCCTTTAATGTACGCATGTACTTTGTCTTGCAAGAGTTCCAAACCACATTCGGTTAGGTACTCGTGCTTGACGCTGTCTGCGTCAACGGCTTGCCTGTTTTCTAGCAACTGAGTATCACGTCCTTCTAGGAAACGATATACCAAGAACGGGAAGTCAACAATTACCATAGCACTCTTCATGTGCGGTAACTGACGGAACTGCGGATGCAAGTGTACCATCAAGTCGCCAGCAAATGTAGCATACCTTGTTAAGTTAACTCCATAAGCACCCTCAACTTGTGTAGGCTGCCATCTATCCTTGCCATACTGCTGCAAGTGGTTCGCTACTGTTTCACCAACAAAAGCAATCTTTTGTTTTGAACCAAACTTAAACACTGTGTTGATTAGAAGAGAGTCGAAACCATCTTCAGTCATTGTACCAGCATTAGTACCACCGAAAGTGGCGTTCTGTGTCGCAATGTCTACAACGTTTGTTAAGCTGTTCAATAGACCACCAGTAAACCTTGTTGGTTGTGCAGTTGAACCGTTAGCTTCGTGCTTACTACCAAAGAACATAGCTCGCTCAATGTCAGACATGTGGAGCTTAAGTGCCTTAGTCATAGCCTCGTCTAACTTGTCACCAGTTCTTAGAAATGTGCTTTGCAAAGTATTTGATACTTGAAAAGCAGTCCTAAAAATCTGAGTGAAGTTTGAGACTACTGAAGCGTCAAAGCTGATTGCAGTTGGAGAAGTGTCACCTTCAGCCGCTGCAAAGCCAGAGATAAACAAGATTGCATTATCTGCAATTTGATGTGATGTACCACCAATGTTTCTGGTCACTGTAAGGGTAGTGCCAGTAGTATCAGCAGTAGCGTGCATCACTTCGCTTGTCTCACTGTTAACAATGATTGCGCCTTTTACAGCGAATTTATTGTCGTCAGCTGCGTCGATTGTAACTGATGTTGTTGATGTTGAAGCAACAGCACCATTCACTTTCAAAGTACGCTCTGGTAGTTCGTCCCTAAAGTTTTTATACTCTGGGTCGTCTGTTGGCTCGGATGAACCCATTGCAAGCATAGCGTTCAGTGGAGCGTTACCGTTTGGTTCCAACAATGTGAAAAGCTCACGGTAATTTTTTGGGCGGAAATCAGATGAAAACTCTCCTGTTCCCCGCAATCCTTGTATTGCTGCCATAATTTACCTCCTTATAGCATTTAGTTACGGTTATTTTACAGTCGAGTCATTACGGAAATTAACCATCGCATAAACTCTTTAACACATTGAGCCGTAGCGCAACTTTGTGTGTTATTAGTATGATATGTTATAAACTATGTACTTGTCATCCCTATAAATCATAATCTCCAATTTTAGGACATCTAAACCTTTTAGACTTGTACATAGGATAGCCTTTATGAACTTTTCTTGATATTTCGTACGCACGTCTTTTGCACATTTCCTCTGTCTTGTACGGGCCGTATTGGTCTTCCAGTACAATACAATACTCAGGATTCATTAAGTGACATATTGTCACAAATGCTTTGTACAATTATTAGCCTTGCATCTTCCTAGACATAGTCTTGTTAATCAAGTTATCCAAAGTAGAGCCAGCTTCGGCTGGTGCATTTGTCGGATTTGCTGCTGGTGTTTGACCTAGCGAGCCCGTAAATGCCTGTCGCCTTTCAGCGATAGCCTTCATTCTCTCCATCTCTGGACTGTTCATGCTGTTTTTAAAATCTTGCATGACCTTAATAGTCATTTGAGGGTCAACAAAATCTTCCATAGTAAAGCCACGTTCTGCTGCAAATATCATAAAGTCATTAGCAGCGGTGTCAGGTAGACCCAGTGCTTGTTGTACTTTGTCAATATTGTTAGCAATCTGTTGCTGTACAGCCTGTACGCTTTGTGCTTGTGAATTGGCAACTTGGTTCTTAGCTGCGTCTGCAACTCCTTGTGAGTTAGCCAATACACCACGTAGTAACTGTGATAGCTGGTTGATTTGTTGCTGCATAGCTTGCATGCCTTGATTTCCTTGGGCTCCAGACATCATCATCTCTTTGTACCCAGGTGGCAGTGAAGCTGCGTTTTCTTCTTCCCACTTCTTAAGACTTGCCTCCATGTCTCCAGACTTGACTGCTGCATCTTTCTCATAAACACCTGGCTTATCGCCCTGTGTGTTGCCCATTGTGGGATTTGCTTCTTCTCCTTTTGCTAAATTGCTAAGAATCTGAGCAACGTCTTTTGTATTCGCCCCAGGGTTTTTGCGCATGTACTGCTCAATAACATCCATAACAGGCTTATACTTTGCGTTCTTAAAATTAAGAGCGCTATACCTCTCAAACGTTGATTTAATTTGTTGAGGTGTTAGGTTTCTTTTTGTCTTCGGGTCACTTCCATCGCCAAACTCAATCTCATAGATGATTGCTTCAGCGGTCATCTTGTCACCTTCAGTTTCAGGACTGCCTTTCTCAGCTGCTTTGCCTTCGTTGCTGTCCTCTTTTTTCTTCTCAGGGGCAGTAGCTGGTTGTGCTGGTGTTTGCGCCTGATTAGGGTTAACGCCCATTTGTTGTGAGGCCAGTCTGTCTACAGCAGCCATAGCGTCTTGGGGGTTTTGCGGTGTCGCCATTTTATTTCTCCATTCTCCCAGCCGAAGCGGGGGGTTAATTTAAATTATTGCTCATTATTGCCTGTGTTCTTGTTTCTGTCGTCCATATCAGACAGTGCAACCTCCGACTCCAGCTTTGATTGCAGACGTACAGGTAATTCGAGCATCCTCTTAGCAGCCCATATTGAGCCACGTCTGAAGTTTATTTCTGTCAAATCCATGTTTGCTGACTCAGCAATAGACATGGCAGACGCCAGAATCTCGTCATTCATTACATCTAAAAGAACTGTCCAACCCTTTGAACTTGTAAGCTCCTTTATCGCTTTGAGCTTTGCCTGTGGGGTCATTTAGTTCTTTTAATCTTCTTACTCTTTCGTACAATCGCTTTGCCAGCCATTATAGAACCATGACCTTTTTTGTTCATGGGTCTGTTTATGGCAGCATCCTTTGGATTGTACTTTTCTATTTTTCCTTCTTTGCCGTTCATTATCGCCCTCTCTTTTCAATTAACCTATCAATCTTAGAATCTAGTGCATCTAATCTATCTATAACCCTATTTATATCAGATTCCATTTCTTTTTTCGTCACGTATTCTTTTGCAATTTCTTCTCGTGTCTTATTGAGAAGAATAGACAAACGACTAATTTCATTAGACTTCTCACGTAAAAAATACCCGACCAAGCCAAGTATTAACGTTAGAACTCCATTCCATACCATTAACTCCATATTGCACCTTTATGGCTTTGTAGGCCATTTTACTTTCTCCAGACTATCGTATGTTTTTGTAATGTCACGCAAATCTTGACGATACTTCTTTTGTGCATCTGTCATTGTAAGGTCAGAGCTTGCCCACCAGTCTGTTTCTGCAAGCTTTATGTTTCGTTCTGCACGTAAAAGCTTCATGGGCTCTGCTGCTATTAGCTTATCTTGTTCTGCTTTTACCTCATCCCAAGTAACACCAAAGTCCTTTGGGTCAGTGCTTTCTATGGCGCTTCCGTCTTTATCTGCGCCAGTTACTTTTACAAACATCTTCTCGAACTCAGCTTTAGATGTGGGCTCGCCACGCAATACCCATTCTTTGATTTCGAGAGACGTAAGTGCTTGTGCTATGTCAGTCATATTGCCTCCTTATTGTTTGATTTCTGATAAAGTAAATGTAGATATGGTTGAAGCTCTGTTATTGTCACTCATTTCGTAATGTCTATTAAAATACATGTGTCTAGGAGTAGTTCTCATTGGACTAACATCAACACGATACGTTAAAGCAGAAGTTGTTGAAGGACTATCAAGATACTGCCAGTTTACACAAGTCATTCTATATTGGTCACGACCACTATTTTCTGTTCCAACAAATGAAAAAGATGCTCTTTCTCGAAGGTTTGAACCTTGAGCAATCTGAGCTGCGCTGCCACCACTAGGCGTTCTATAAACTTTAAATGATGGAAAAGTATCAGCGCCTTCACCAAAGTGTAAACAGACATTTACTAGAATTTTACTGTTACTGAATTTAGGTGTAATAATTGGTGAAAAATTACCTAGATTTGTATATGCAGTCGTATTAAAATTTTGTTGATGGTCTGTCGCAACTTGTACAACTTGCAAAACACTGCCAACTGACATGTTCGTATGGTCTAAGGATGGCAAACCAGCGTTAGTTATTGAAGATATTGCTGCGTCATTTAGTTTTGTTAGTGCCATGTCTTTATCCTATTTGCCTGAATATAAATCCATGCCTCATGTTAGTATTTGAATAGTCTATTCTTTGGACTGATTGGACAAATGGAACAACGTAGTCATTTGCATTTAAAGCAATAACACAACTATGTTCGGTTGGAACAAATTCATCATCATTTTGGTCTGAGGAATTATTCATCTGAAAGTTCCAAAGATTATGGGTAAGACTACCAGTACCAGATGCTGATTCACTATTTACTTCAAGGCCGTGAGTCCACCAATCGCTCGTATTATAGTTTCTACATCCACCATAAAAACGGTACTCATACACTCCAGTAACAGGTACAACAATTTTTGCATAATTGCCACCAGCGTAACTTGGAAATGTTAGTATCATACCGCCTCTGTTGACTTGGACAGTACGAGTGGCGCTAGTAAATGTTGGCAGAGGCATTTTATAATTACCAACGTAAGTGCTATTACTGCTAGTTCCGAAACTACTACTATTAGAGCATTGCACGGCAACACAAGCATCAGACAATACTGGTCTTCCACCGACATCAATCGCTATGGCGCTTGTGCCTGACTGGTTCTGGATTGCATCAACTTTAATTACTGAACTCATTGTGCAACCTCCATAAGATACTGTGTTGTCATCGAACCACCAGCACTTGAGCCCCATCCAAAATAAGTGTTCGCTGACGTATTGTGTGTGTAAACATACGGCATGTAACTTACAGTCTGTCCTAAAGTATATGTCGGAGAATCAGTTATACTTATGTGGCAATCATGCCAATCACCGTTACCAATGAAAGCATGTGGCTTTCCTGTTGTGTGTCCAAAAGAACCACCATTGATGCTTCTAAATATCATTACCGCAAGATAGTTACCAGATGGGCCAAATATTTGAGTATGAAAATTTATTATGATTTTACTATTAGCAAACTTTGGAACTATGTCTGTTTTAACTTGAGTAATTGCTGTGTTTGAAGAGGAGTTATTTACAGTAACTTGCAAGTCAGTTACTTTAGTCATATCCGTAACTTGTACAATATGACCGCTAGCATGAACGCCTGATGATAGGTTCGGCTTGAGATTGTCTACGAATAACGTACTCATCCAGCAATCTCCATTAACATAAGATGGTTTTGTGTATTATCACCGTTAATGGATACACTGTTACCATTATTAGATTTAAACTGAATTTTGTATTCAGTGGCTGATGTTGTGTTAGGTTCATCATAATATTGAATTTGAACATTACCGTATTGACTTGCTGGTGAATAAAATAGCGTAGCGCCAGCATGGTCACCAATAATAGTTCCGCCCCTATTGATAGAAAACATAACGGAAGTATTTGTATTACCAGTATAAACTTCATACATATTTGCCCAAACTAATATTTTACTAGAGGTTGCTACTGGAGTAATTGTTAGAGTCATATCAGTATTAACTAAAGAAGTTGATGTTGTGCTTCTGCCACCATCAGTTCTCATGTTTAATACTTGAATTACATGCCCAGGGGATATAAGGTTTTGCCCGCTACCAATCAAAATCTTGTTGGCATTACCACCAGACGTCGGTGCTTTTATTGTTTGTACTGTTAGCTCTGATGCCATCTATACCACCGTAAATGTCCCATTAATCGTTAATGGTTGTGTAATTGTTATTGGCCCAGCAACAAAAGCGTTCTGATTGGCTGCAACTGTTACCGAGTTATTTAAAGAGTTTATATTAGTTCGTATGGGTGTGTCGTCCAAGACGAGAGTCGAGGCAAGTTTTGCTGGGGTTACTGTACCGTCTGCAACCGCACCAGCATTGAAGACGTCGCCCATTCCTACAATGTAATCAACTACGTCTGTGCCAGATACTAAGTTTGCTGTGAATGTAATTGTTGAGCCTGATACTGTGTACGCTACGTCTGGGGCTTGCGTTACACCATTTACCGAAACGATAAGACGAGTGCTACTGCCTGGGTCGTATGCTGCACCATTGAATAGAAGACTGTAAGATGCACCGCCGTTTGGGGAGATGTTATCTAGTTTTTTAAAATCTGAGCTAAGTGGCTCACGTCCTATGTATGGCATGTTAAACTCCTATAAAGCATATCTTATTACCACAATCCCAGAGCCCCCATTACCACTATTAGTGTTATTGCCCCCTGTGCTTGAAACTCCGTGTGCGCCGTTACCAGTATTTGCTGCTTCGTCTACGGAGCTTTCATTGTGTGCGTATCCGTTACCGCCTCGTGCGTACGTTACATTTGACCCTGTCCTTAAACTGTTTGCACGCCCAACACCTCCGTTTGCAGTTGCATTATTTGCGTTCGTGCCAGCTCCACCAGCTCCGCCTCCACCTCCAGAACCGCCAGAACCACCGCCCCCGTAAGGCCCGCCAGAACCACCAGCGTTTCCAAATCCAGTTACACCACTTGTTCCAGAATATGTGTCTTGTGTTGATGTACCGCCTGGTTCATTGTCTTCTGAGCCACCAGCACCAGAGCCACCATTTCTTTGACCACCTTCATAATCTCCTCCTCCAGCTCCGCCTTTGCCTATAAAACTGTTAAAGGAACTGTCGCCACCATTACTACCTGGAGCGTTTATGTCTGTAGATTTTGCACCTCCAGTACCCACAACGATTGTGTATTCTCCACGAGCTATTGTTTGAGATGCGCCTTCGACCATACCTCCAGCACCAGCGCCACCTGTAGAGCCCGTGTAGCCTTCAGCAGCTGCGGAGCCACCTCCGCCCGCAACAATAAGAAAATCAACAGCACCTGTGGCGTTGAATACAATTTTGTGGTTACCAGTATCTGTAAATGAGTGAACTCTGTATGTAACCCCACCACTGCGGTACTGAGTCAGAGTGCCTCCAACAGCAAAAAACTGGCTTGGCGTTGATAAAGAAGCCTCTGTAATTTTACTTCTTGCCATTACGAACCCTCGTTATCTCTCACAGTTGGATGAACATTAGATTCTTTGTAAGCCTTCTTAACGGCGTCTGTGTGGTAGATTTTTGCTAAATCTTGAACCTCTTTTGATTCTTTAGAAACGTCGTCCTCTGGCGTAAAACTCACCCTGTGATTGGCTCTTGATATTTCTTTGCCGTCTTCTTCAATTACAGTAGATATTCTTTGTTGAATAATTTTAAATTGTCCAACAATTTCAATTTTATCTACTTCTTCTCTTTTTGTTATTGCCATAATTATCTCCTTTAAGCTGCCTCGTAAGTTCCAGCAAAACCAACGTATTTTCCACCATTTATATTTAAAACGTGCCAATACCCTGAAAACGGTGTGTACGTAGCTGCTGTAGAAAAACTACACGATGTATGCCCACCCCTAGAAATTTGAGCGCTAATCGTAATTTTGTCCATAATATAAGTGCTGCTGTAACCAAAACGTATTCCTCTTAAATGAGGAAGAGCCATACCGACGCCTCCACTGCCAGCAGCACTAGCAAATGGAAGGCCCGTGCAATCAAAAAATATGTGATTGTTCTTGGTATCAACGCTTACCCAAGCACTTACAAAAACCAGCCTTCCAATTTTTACATATTCCGCAGCTGTGTCTTGTGTAGTGGTGTCGTGATTGGCTGGAGTAGTCTCTGTTCCATTGCTGTGAGACCTGAAGCTAGCTGTCCATGTACCACTTTCGTAATCATCTAAAAGCTCTGTATCTGAACCAGAAGCATTTGCGTTATTACTAAAATCAATTCCTTTTCCAGCAGTAAGTTTCAATCCAGTTGATTGAATCCTTGCAATCTCTGACCCCCCAGCCCAAAGAGCTAATCCATTATCTCCGTGTGTGTAACGCAACCCGCCCACAATACTTGTGCCAGTAGTGTCCTGAAAACATATTCCAGCTGCATTAGCAGCTCCTGTTACAACATTTATGTATTGGTCTTTGGTGCTATTACCTACAGTAAACTCGCCGTCCAAGTAATTACCAGGGGAAGTGTTTAATATACCTACTGTGTTGATTGATGCGTCTACAAAAAGTGTATTAGTATCTACAGTAAGGTCACCAGTAACTGTTGCGTTTCCAGTTGCAGTAATGTTTGCTGCCTGAAGGTTTTGCCCCGCTGGGTGTACTCGTGACTCTTTTCTTGCCCCACGAAATACAACGTAGCATGTGTCCGTTGAGTTAAGCGCTTCATCAAAAGTAATTGTTGAGCCACTTACAGTGTAAGTCGTTGTTGGTTGCTGTTGGACATTGTTAACAAATACTTCTAAATCTTCGGGAGAAGAAACAGCAGTGTTTAAACTGTAAGACGTGCCTCCGTTGCCCGTGATTACTTGAGAAGTAGCAGCGCTAAACGTTTCTTTGGGTGACTGTCCTAAGTATGGCATTAGCTAGTAATCTCCATTACGCCCATGACAACATCGAGGCTGTCAGCAGTGTCTGACTTAAACTGTAAGTCGTCGTTTGCTTGCAGTATGTATTTCTGACCACCCATGACTTCGAGGGTAGCTCCTGATAAAATCTGTACGTCGTTTAGTATCAATCGGTGATTTGCGTTTGAGCTTCCGTCTGCACCCCCAACTCGGAGTACACAGCTTACTTTGATTGTTCCTGTTGTTCTGTTGCAGAGTGCTACACCAAGAACAACCGTTGCTGTTAAGTTTGCTGCGTTAGCGTCATATACTGTAACAAAACTTGTATCTACTTTTTGTGCTGTCGCATTTTTAAATGTATTTGCCATCTAGTTCTCCTATCACCCAAGCGCAATGCTTAGTGCAACAGCGTCGTCTTGTGTCGCTGCTAAAGCTGCGTTTATTTTTAAATTCTTGTTTACGTTCCACGTATCATCCGTATTTGCGTATGTTAATGTTGCGTCTGTACCGCTTCCAATCTCGACTGTAATCCCAGCTCCGTTAGAGGCTGCTGCATTTGCAGAACCCTTGGCGACAGTAATGTTCTTATCAGTCACATCCAAAGTAGCAGAATTTACTGTGGTTGTCGTACCATCTACTTGCAAACTTCCCTTGATTTGAACCAAACCTGTGTTGTCGCCAACTGCTGCTGGGTCGATAACAAATGTAGCTGGGCCTCTAAGCTCCGCTCCAAGAGTTACGTTACTGCCGAAAGCATTTGTGATTCGAGCGTCTGCTCTTGCGTTTGTGAAGTATTGGTTTGAGCTGCCTTCTGGTAGATTGTCGGTATCATAACCTGTGACGAATAGTACAAAAGCAGAACCATTATATACTTTCATCTGCGTTGCAGACGTATCATACCAAAGGTCGCCTGTTGTTGGGCTTGATGGAGCAGAACCCCCAATAGCGTAAGTGTTAGCAAATGAGTTTACGTCTGTGACGTTCGCTGCCACTGTGTTTACATTAGCTATTGAACCAGCGACTGTGTTGACATTTGCGATTGAGCCCGCAGCTGTATTTACATTGGCGATTGAACCCGCAACCGTTGTTACGTTTGCGTTGTTGGCAGCTACGGATGTTACATTTGATGATATTCCAGCAACAGTTGTGACATTTGCGTGTATGTTTGATACGGCAGTTACGTCTGAGGATATTGTTGCGACTGTAGCAATGTCGTTGTTTTGCGTGGTAATTGAGTTACCCATACCGTTTCCATGAACGGTACAATAATATCTTGCTGGCTGTGTTCCTGATGTTGGAACCGCAAGAACTACAGTAGCTCCAGACTGTCCTTGCGTTCCGTTAACTGTTACGCCTGTAGAAAAAGAGTTTCCAGAAGCGTCTTTAAATCTTAGAGGGTGTCCAGAGTTAGAGCTGTCACTTACATCAAATGTGTATGTAAAACCCTTTACAAGAGTTAAAGCTGGTGCTGTTGCGCCGTCTATTGCAAACTTGTTACCACCCGATTGCACAACTGTAACAGTAAACGTCTGTGTCCCTGAGAATATACCAGCAACACTATTTACGTTCGCTATGTTAGTAGCAACAGTAGTGACGTTAGAATTTATACCAGCGACACTATTGATGTTAGTTGAGTTTGAGTTGACGGCATTAATGTTCGTAGCGTTTGAGTTTACGGCAGATACCGCAGACGAAATACCAGCTACGCTTGTAACGTCAGACGAGATTCCAGCAACTGTGGTCACATTCGCATTGTTCGTTGCAACTGTGGTTACGTTAGCTTGTATCCCAGCTACTGTTGTTACGTTTGCATTGATTCCAGCAACGGTGTTGATGTCAGCTATATTTGTAGCTGTGGTGTTGACGTTAGCAATGCCTGTTGCAACGGTGTTGATGTTTGCAATTCCATTGGCAACTGTGACTACGTTTGTAGATGTCGCCCAAAACTTTGCTGAATACTCTCCTGTGTTGCCAACTGTACTGCCTGTTTTGATAGCCCAGTCCTTGGCAGAACCAGTGGTGGTGTCTACACCAGTTCCGCCAAGAGCGTAGGCCTTCGAGGAGAACTCTGCATTATCTGCTGTGCCGTTTACTTTTGTTGCCCAGTCTTTTGCGTTACCGCCGTTGGCTGCGCCTGTTACACCTGTGCCTCCAATAGCCCAGGCTTTTGCACTATACTCAGTTCCTGTAATGGCTCCGTTTACTTTTATGGCATAAGCTCGTGCTTCGGAAACATCAACTATCTTTGTTGTGTTGCTGCTCGATGTAAAATTTGATTCGCTAGAAAAAGTTTGTCCTGAAGTTAGCCCGTGTACGATGTACACGTCTTTGATGCTGTCTGTTACTACATCGAAGTTTTGATATGTTGTTGATGAGCTAAATGTGCCTGTGACGTTAAAAAATGTTGTAATGTCCTGATAACCAGCAGTTGCGTTTGCAAACTGACCGACACGAACTTGTATCTTGTCTGTGGCTGGGTCGAATCTAAACTCAAAGTTAGTTGAACGAAATACGCCTGACCCGTCAAAAAGGTCGTCAATCATATCGGGAAGAGTACGTGTACCCTTCTCGGTATTCTCCATGTACGTATCTAAAATGTGTTCCCCTGTCTTAGAGGAACGGAATCGTATCTGTTCGCCTGTTGGTTGAGTTTGTGCCATTAGTTGTAATACCCCAAATCTTTCATCAACTGTATTAGTTTTACTTTAGTAATCTTATACTTGTCGTCCTGACCAGCTCCTTCTAGTGACTCAATCTTTGTTTCTAATTTGACTATGGTTTCTTCCATAGCTGTCATTTTGTCCTTGATTGACTTGTATTCAGACGTCCTCGTCTTGTTCATTTCTGTAAGCTCTAACCCCAAGAGCCTGTCGTTCTCCTCCATCAAGTCAACTATCTTCTTGTCTGTAATGGAGGCTTTGAGTGCTTCTACCTTGCTCATTGTCCTTGCCTCTCTCTTAGTGGAATGAGGTTGCCTTTCTGAACTTCTTTCTGGACGTTCTCATTCGGTTGTACTGATGCACCTCGCATCTTTTCCATAAGCTGCATTTGCTGAGATGGGCTTGGGCCGTCTTGTGCCATCTGGTCTTTCGAGATACGGAACCTGTCCATATCTGTAATGCCCATAGCTCTAATAGCTTCTTCAGCAATCTGACCAGCGTTGTATTCCATATTCAAACCTGTCTGCGCCATAATCTGTAGCATGTTCATCCATGTCTCAGCATTACGTGTTGGTTCGAGTGGTAATGTGCCGTCAATCACAAGGTAATCAATATCGCCTTGTAAATCTTTCTGCACGTCAAAGTCGAGATAGCCGTCTTCAACCATATCGGATAGTTGGTTTGGCATTTCTCTTTCGTCTATTTTAACAGAGCCGTCCATTGATAGACTGTCCTGAATGTTTGATACCATCATCCGCACCATAGGTCGGATGGTGGTAGCTGACATAACACGAGCTAAAACCCCAAGACGTTGTGAGCCTAGTTGTGTTAGACGCTGTATTTCTGTTGCTGTTCGGATGCCGTCTGATGTTGGCATACCTTGTTGTGCGTCGGATGCTGCTGATACTCTTTGCTTGAGTTCAGACATTGCTGCAATATCATTGAAGTGACCACGGGTTACGTCTGGAACCTGTGCAATAAATACACCGTCCCCAGGCTTTGTACCTGGCAATGTTCTGACAACGCCCCAAGGATTCCTGTCAATTAGGTCAGGAACACTTACCTGTGTTGGGTCAACAAATATCAGATTGTTAAGTGCTGCACTAATGTTGTCGATACGTGAACGCATCAGGTATGTAGCTATATCGTGCATCGGCAAGATAAGGTCGTAGAGTGATTGACCATACGTCTTGTGCGAGTCTTGGTATAGACCACCGATAACAGCTGGCATCTGTCTGCCGTATGGGTTGAGCTGGAATCGGATGACTACGTTTTCGTCTAGTATTGTGATGACTAGGAATATCTGGTCGATTGTAGGTATGTTGATTTCGTGACCAGATAGACGTACCCACGCTTCGTCTACCACCCGTGCGTCGCCAAGTGTGAAATATGCGTGGTCGAATCTTTCTCTTTGGTTCGGTGCAGACGGGTCTATTGATAGACCTCTGCCTTCTTCTCTATGAAACTGGTGTGCGCTCCAAGCATTTCGTGGTGGTGAAATCTTGTGACGTAGAGCTGGGAACATCTTTAGCTTCGGATACATTCCGCTGTATAGAAGAGAGTTGAAGCTGACGTAGTCTGAGAAGACTATGTACTGCATGTTGTCCCAGTCACCCCAGTTTACTCGTGGGTCTGGGAAGCAGCGCCTTGGGTCAAAGTTAATCATACGATTTTGATTTGTCCCAGAGTCCCAAACTATTTTCGTAGGAGCGAACCCGTAGCGTATGCTATCAAGGAGAAGTTGGGCGAGACGTGCTTCACCAGCCGTTCTTCGCATCTGCTGATGCAATACTCTTTCCAGAATCATAGATGATTGTCTGGATTTTCTGTTGAGACCTTCAAGCTGAAACATTGGGTTTCTGCCTGATAGTGCTGCCATCATGTATGTAAGAACCGTATCGGCGATAGCTCTGGTATCGGCGATTACAGCTTTTTCTCTGAAATCTGTAGTGTCTGGTGGTACGTAAACATCATGGGCTCGGTCTGCTTCCGTCCAATGGTCGTACCTTTTTCTGATTTTAAAGTAAGACATATCGACCATAGACTTTACATAGTCTACGATTCGTCTTTCTTGCTCGTCTGACAATCGGTGAGATATGTCTTGGTAGTTAATTAATTCTTCTGCAAATTCAGAAAGGTCAACAACCACACCTTCATTCGGGCCTGATACGTACTCAGCGTTTCTGTATCCAGAACCAGAATTTATTGTCGTTCTACTTTTTGGGCCACCTACACTCATAATATAAACTATACTTTCTGTTATTAACTTGGTCGTCCTTAAAGACCCCAACCTTTCCATTCATGTGCTTTTTTATCAATTCGTTTGGTTAAGGAATCTCCAAGAGATTTTATGTTGGCATTGTTTAATGACTGTGAAGCATCTGTGTGAAGGCTCCAAGCATCGGGCGAAATAGATGTTCTTGACAGGACATCAACAGCTATTGTCATAGCATCAACTTGGTCATCATGGTTTCCTCCAGGGAATGTTACTGTTTCGTCTATGAATGAATCTAACCATTCTGCCTGTTCTGGAATAAATATTCGTCCCCCTTCTATCAAAGGCAGTATAGCGTTGACTCTGGCTACCTTATCATGGACTACCTTGTAAGGGATTACAGACATACCACTTTCACGTTTTAGTTCTTGCAGTATAGATTGACCAGAGGCTTTGTCTTCAATGTACATAGCTCGGAGTCCTTTGCCTCGCCACCTGTTGTTTAGACGGACTAGCATTTGCTTTAGCTCTGGAAAGTCGTACTTGCCTCGTATGATGTCTACTATATATATGTCACCGTTTTTATCCATGCCAGCTACTACAGCTACACTATAGTCAGCTGTCTCTGTTTTCTTGAAAGCCGTATCGACGCCAATAACTAAAGTTGTAAAACTTTCTGGTGAAAGGTCTTTGGGATACTTTTGCCACCATTCTGTTTTTATAATGTTACCACCTTCGATGTATGGGCGCTGCTGGTATAGAGATGCAAACTCTCTGGGGTTTAAACGCTCACGTCGCTTTAGGTCTTCAAGGCTGAAGCGTTCGGGCCATAAAGATGCTTCGTCGTGAACATCTACTGTACGCTTGCCAGGGGCGAGCTTTGCTAGTTCCCCTGGTTCGATGTACCTAGAATCGTCTTCTGGTAGCTCACGACGGCTTATTTTGCCACTACGGACTGTTTTTATTGCTTGGAAGTTAACATGTTTCCATCTTCCTTCTTCCCAGTCCTCTGTTTGCTGGAGGCGTCCAGCTAGGTCATCTGGATGCCAGCGGGTCAGGATTACTATTTGTTTTGGTCTCGTGCCGTCCTGTTCTGGCTGAAGACGTGTGGCTAGTGCTGATGTGTAATAGTTCCATGTCTTGTTGCGCTGAGTCATAGACTCGGCGTCCTCACGGGATTTTACTGGGTCATCCACTATAAGAAGATTGGCGGGACGACCAGAGGTCGTACCCCCAATACCTACAGCAAAGTATGCACCGTTATCTTCGGTACGCCATACGTCTGCTGCTCTACTGTCCTGTGATAATTTAAAGTCAGGGAAAGCTTGAGGTATTGCTTTGTCTTCTACCACTCCACGTATCTGTCTGCCGAAGTCTGTGGCGAGCTGTGAGTTGTAAGAACAAGACATGACGTAACGAGATGGGTTACGAGCCATGAAGTAAGAAGGGAAGTATATTGTGCCGAAAGTTGATTTGGCGTGACGTGGTGGCATTGTGATGAGAAGGTTGTCAGCACCCAGCTCACCTTTTTCTAAGTTGTCTAATACTTCTATTAGCTCTTCTTGAAAGTCTGCAAGCTCCCAATCAGGTTGCATAAGTTTTACGAAGCCACGGAATGAGTCACTGGCGTCACGTAATCGCAGTAAATATCTCGCAACTTCCTGTTGCGTTGGTTTAGCCAAGACGTTTCCTTAATAGTTGGCTGGACTTTATCTCGTATTTGAGACCAGAGTCCACAACTGTATCCGACATTATTGTAAATATGTGGTCAAGCACTGCTGCTTTGCGTTTTTCTGGCGGAACATTCTCTAAATTAATTTGTTTCATAGCCGAAGCGAACTGTTCTAGCGTAATTCTGGACTGAATTGCGTCCTTTCTTTGGTTTTTAATTAACATCTTCTACATATTCTCCTTCAATTTGTTTGGTTCCAGAAGCAATCTGCTCCAATTCTGAACGAGACATCTCGGTTAAGTTCTTAATCTCATGTTCGTGCTTGTGATATGCAGCGTTTAGGTCTGGAACTACTTTATTTAGTAGCATGCCAAAGACCCTTGCCTGTGTTGGCGTCCATTCTTTGCCGTGCATCACCACTTCATTGGCTATTACAATCTGGTCTTTTACATATTGCGCTATATTACTACGTATTTGCGCCGATTGCTGGGGCGTTAGTGGCTTGTTTTCCACTGTAGCCATGACTGATTTCATATCTTTCACACTTCCTTTGGCTGTTCGGCACTCCCAGGAACAGTATTTAGCCCTATCCATGTGGCTTGGCTTTACATAAAAGTCCTTTTCGCACCGTTCGCACTTCTTTGTACTTCTTTTTTCAGACGTTTTCAATTTTTGCTCCGATTATTTGTTGGGTAGGGGAGGTGAC
>Ga0208159_1000018_pt1 | contig 56556 bp, 80 predicted proteins | sample 9_EtaG_FD_184082 | JGI IMG/M metagenome (GOLD analysis project Ga0208159, IMG submission 184082) | Marine viral communities from the Subarctic Pacific Ocean - 9_ETSP_OMZ_AT15188 metaG (SPAdes) (version 2) | ecosystem: Environmental > Aquatic > Marine > Oceanic | place: Pacific Ocean | collected... | reverse complement strand
CCGTCAAAATTTATACTCTTGGTATTAGTGAACGGAACTGTTAGGGTGTTTAATATGGAGCGGTAGTAGCTTGACATCTATGCAGGTTGTACAATCCAATACTCAACTCTTGTTCCTCCACACCACTCGGCATAGATTACATTAAGGGCTGTTGTACTGTATGTACCTGAGCCCATAAGAACCCATCCCGCAGGGACTGAAGGAGCTGACCCCTCTTGGTGGTATAGCTTCTGAACGATTCCCAACTGAGCACCCGTAAGGTTGTTAGTTATGTTACCCGTTCCTGCTGCTGCTGAGGTATTATAGATTTCATTCTCTGTAAATGAGATTACTACGCCTGTCTTGGCTACAGCGGACTGTGCTTGACCTTGAATGTCAGCGTATGTATAGATTGTTCTTGCTTTATTCGTCTGAGTTGAACCTCTTTCGATTAAGTCCTCTGAGGCTGATATCCCGACAAATTGTTCGTTACTTGGTATTGTTGGCATTTCTTTATGTTTTACACAAAGATAATCATTTTATTTATGTAGGTACATCCGTACTGAATGTACTGAAGTTTGTCATCGTACCGTTGTTGCCTCCCGAACCGTTATCTGTCAATGTAGGTGCGGTGTCGCCATCTCCACAACGCCACCACGATACAGGAGATAATGAACTAAGGTCGTTAGGTACACCTCCGTTGTAAATCGTAGATACGTTTGAAGATTGGTCGCTGTTCCAAAACGCTATTTCATCTAATCCGCCTCTAAAACCAAATGTGTTTGTAATTACTCTACCGAAACTATTGTACGTTAAAGTATTGGAATTTGATGCTCCGCTTGGAGAACCATAGGACGTTCCATTTCTAAAACATTTTATAACATTACTTGCGTCTCTTATAAACAATATATGTTGCCAAACATCTAAAACAAGGTTATTGCTACCACCTTGAGCAGCTTCGCTAAAAATTTTAGTTGTTCCGCCTATTTTAAAATGTATTTGCCCCGCTTGGTCTAACTTTATATTATTTGGATTAACTCCCCATTGACCTATAACATATTGAGCTCCATTAACTCCAAATGCTTGAGGTCTCATCCAAAATGAAATAGTAAACTCACTTGAAGCCACAAAGCCACTACCTAATAATACGCGGTCATCAACACCGTCAAGGTCTATACTCTTAGTATTAGTGAATGATGAGCCGCCTCCTGAGCCGAGGTTTCCGCCTCCACCTCCTATAGAATTAGATATGGAGATTTGCATTGGCATAAATTATTTTCTTTTATATGGGAATGCTCGATTTAAAGAATCTCTTCTTTCGCCACAGCCGCAGTCTTTTCCTATAGCACCTGAGACCTTATTGACTACAGACTTGATGCCTGTAGCCTTTGTAAACTTCTCAATACTATCACCAAGCCCTCTGCTCGGTTCACTAAAACTTCGCTTCTGCTTGTATGACATACTATGACATTTTCGGCTTATTAGTATAAGCCTTTTGAATAGTCGCTTTGTCTTCTTTGGTCTTTACATAATTAGGGTCATTTTGACGATTAATAGCACCCTGAACCTTACTAACCATTGCTTTTAACTCAGTCTCTTGTTCAGCAGTAAGCTTGCATTTTGTTGCTGTAGGATTAGCTTTCTTATACGCCTTACACATCTCTGTAAAACGAGCCTGTCTCTTTTGTTTTGCTTGTTGTGCTTCTGCTTTGTCTCTACCAAATCTTTTTTTGTCTGCCATTACTTATATATTTTTAAACATTAACTTACTAATGAACTTATTCCAAGTTCTCTTGCACCATAATCCAAATGCGATGATTTTATTTCCTAACCATACTAAAGCCTTGCCCATTACTTACGCATTAACTTTCCTAAATGTTCGTGAACTTTTCCGTCCTTGATGCACTTGTGCTCGTAAGACATTGATTGGTCTCCACCGTAAGCGTGACCGTAGTCTTTCTTAGACATTGCCTTAGATTCATCTCTTCGGTCTTTAAGCGATTGCTTGTGAGCACCTTTGTGCTTCATTCCTAATGACTCATCGAGTCTTGCGTTGTATCCTTGTTTCATTGTTAAATTGTTTTTACAAATATACTAATATTTTCCTTGACGATTTTTTGGTGATGACTTTGTGCTTCCACCTTTGCCCGCCCATAAGTTCTTACACGCCCAATAGCGTGCAGTAAGTTTGGACTTAGCAGTGCCGCACTTATGTCGAGCTCTAAATGATTTGCGAGCAGCAGCAGAATAGTTGTGACCATAGCCCTTAGCACCAAAGTGAATAAGCTTCTCCTTGCCACCCTCGCATGCCTTCACCATCTTCTTCTTGCCGGGTCTGTCTGATGCGGTAACCCGATTGCATTTCATTCTGCTTTTGTCAGCCATAGTTATTTATTTAGCCATGTTGGTGTTGGGCACATGCTGCTTATTCCTTCCAAATCTTTTTTTCTTCTGTGCTGTTTTTGCACGGGCAGCCTTGCTCATAGCCTTTGCATCAGCACGCTTTAAACATCTGTCCGGATTCCCCTTCTTCTCTCCTGTGCCACAAGGGCCAAGAATAGAGCCATCAAGCCCTATCATAACCCAATCTTCTTCAGCCCATTCTTTTAGCCTACCCATTAGTATCCGCTTGACTTGGTTTTTTTCTCCATGCCATAGCCCGGGTTATTCTTCATAGTACCATTCATGGTCTTTGCAAACTCTCCGGCCTGAGCCTTACCCACTGCATTGTATGGGAATGTTTTTGTTTTCATCTTTCCTGTGTCTCCACACTTGTACTTTACTGTTGGCATAATTATGTCTTTTTAGATATAAACTTTGCTTTAGGGTCTGCAGCAGTTACCTTAGGATTATTGTCTATTCCATAGATAACACTTTGCATTCCTAGATTATTACTCTTCTTACCATTTTTTACACGAGGTCGGTTCCCTCTACCCATCTTACTCATTTCTTTTTCTTTGCCTTACTGTGCATAGATTTAAGCATACGGTCAATCTTTGCCGCTTGACCCTTGTGCATTGCAGATGCTTTCTTTAGCTCTGACGAAATAGTCTTTAGTTTTTTTGCGTCCATTATTTTTTGTTTTTAGATTTTCTTCCCCAACTAGGGTCTTTACAATATCTTGAAGCAAGCTGACCGGCTCGAGCAGACCAATTGTTCCACTTTTTATCTTTTCCACGATAAACTTTTTGTCCGCCAATTATTTTGCCGTCAAGCCAATTCAAACCTGCGGGACATATCTTGGTATTTGTTCTACCCTTTGTTGCCATCTTTATTATCTTTGTTACAAATTTAATAAAATTATGGATAAGGATTATTTAAAGTATTGGAGAGTCATCCGATATTTCATCAAGTCAAAGTATGGTCTAACACAGGAGGACCTTGATATGTTACTGTTCCTCAAGACTGAGGATTACTTCGATAGAGATAAGTTTGTGGAGTTCCATGAGCTTATGAGTTGGAACAAGAATCGCTTCGAGAAGCTAAGGCATGACGGTTGGATTGAGGTGTTCCGTAAGAGACTAAGAGATAGAAAGGCACTATACCAACTATCATACAAGGCTCAGCGAATGCTGACATCACTATACAAGAAGCTTGAGGGTGAAGAGATTCCTACCTCACCGTCATCAAACAAGATGTTCGCTAAGAACGTCAAGTATAATGATAAGGTGTATAGGAACTTTATCAAAGAGATGAACGCCTCTATAAGACAACAACGACATCCCTCTCAGAAATGATTGTGTAAGGCTCGTCATTGATGAGCATAGTGTACCCCGACCTCTTGTCGTAGTATATCATATCACCATCACTAATCACATCAACGTCAGTGCCCGGCTTCACAACCTGACCCTTCTTGTATCTAAAGCTGCTTGCATCCTCTGCAGATAGCAGCAGACCTGATGAGGTCTTAATCTCTTCGTCTATCGTCTTGATGACTATGTTCTTTCCTATCGGTGTCATTGTCTTTTGGTTTATATAATTTACGAATCTCTCTCCCTAGGTCTGCATCGTTAGGGAAGCACTTCACTAGTGCCTGTATTATTTTAGTCTGCTGCCTCATACGTTCTAGCCATTGTTATGATTGCGTTGGTTGACAGTATTGTCACAGCTACACTTACTGCGTTCTGTAATGCACTCCTTGTAACCTTAACCGGGTCAATGATTCCCATCTTGTAGACATCACCATACACCCTGTCCTTCACGTCATAGCCCTCGACTATCTCACCGCCACCATAGATGTCATCAATAGTCAGCCCTGCGTTCATTAGTATCTGCATCAGAGGTGCACGTAGTGCCGTATCCAAAATTGCGTGAGCAATTTTTTTCGAACTAGAAATATCACTATAGTCATAGTCACCAACCTGATTGGCCACATTGTATAATGCTATACCACCACCCGGTAGTATACCCTCAACCAATGCTGAGCGTACTGCACACACCGCATCATCAACCCTGTCATATAGCTCCTTCTGCTCCAAGTCAGTATTCCCACCGACATACACGACACCAATCCCTCCTGTGAGTGACGCTATTCTTGACAGCACAAACTCCTTCTCGTCAGGATGAACCGTTAGCTTATGTTGCTCCCATAGCTCCTCGACCCTTGTCTTTATCACATCATCATTCTCATCGCTGTCATCTTTAAGGATGACCGTTGAGTCACGTCCAACTATCACCTTGGAGCAATGACCCAAGTCATCAGCTTGAATTATGCTGAGGTCATCCCCTGTCTTCTCAGAAAAATATGTAGCACCGACACTCAATGCAATGTCCTGCATCAGCTCATGCTGCTTGTAACCAAACTGTGGTGGTATAATATTACAGATGCTAAGATTACTCTTCATCACATTAGCAGCCAAGGTGTTCACCACATTCGTACTGCAGGGTGCAATTATTAAAAGCTTCTTACCCTCCTGTATGATTGGTTTCAATACGTTCTCAATCTGCAGTATGTTTGACACCTCAGCATCAGAGACCAAGATGTATACGTCCTCCATGACACACTCGTCTCGCTTGTGATTGTTTATGAATAAGGGTGAGGTATATCCACGGTCAACCTTTATCCCGTTAGTGGTCTCATAGTAAGTCTCAGATGTCTGCGACTTCTCCACAGTCACTATACCATTCTCGCCAACCTCTCCGTGTACATCAGCAATAATCTTTCCTATCACCCTGTCATTGTTAGCAGAGATAGTTGCCACATCCAAGAGCCTACGCTTAGTAACCTTCTTTGACATCTTACGCAATCTCTCCACCACCTCATCAGTTACATTCACCATCTCCCTTAACACCTCAGTCTTGTTCACGTCATTGAACGTATCCAATACATTCACCCCGCACTTGACCAAGGCCTCCGTCAAAACAATTGATGTAGTTGTACCGTCACCTGCAGATGAAGCGGTCCTGTCCGCAGCCTCCTTCATCATACGGACCGCCAAGTTCTCCACCGGGTCTAGCAGGTCTACAGCCTTCGCTACTGTGACACCATCCTTAGTGACTGTGATTCCGTGTGTGTGATGTGGGGACTCTATCAGTACAGTGTTTCCACTTGGACCTAGTGTGCTCTTCACAGCACTAGCAATCTGACTGATACCATTGATTAGTTTCTTCTGACCATCTTCACCGAAGTTAAGATGCTTGGGTGTGAAACCCATTTGATTGTTGCTCATATGATTTGATTAAATTATAATGCAAATATAATATATTATTTCGAACTAAAGGCACTATGTCGGAATGTCGATATTTTCCTTCACTACTCTCTATATATATTTCCCTCCTTTTATATTTTTTTTTCGTCTACAATTGCTTTTTGAAATCGACATTTTCGACACTACAATTGATTATCAATTAGTTAGCTCTTTAATTTCGACACTAAATCGACACTAAATCGACATAAAAGTGTCGATATTATATTATTATGTTAAATAGAAAATGTAATTAAATAAAAAAAGAGAGACCTCCCGAAGGAAATCTCTCTAGCATCAATCATCAAAACACAATGTTAAAACATATCTCGCATATTCTTTCTCATCTCTGCGAGCTCAATTCCTTTTGCAATTACATCTGCCTCGTATGCATTCTTTTTCATACGTCTTAAGTTAGCCGCCTCCTGAATACCTGTCATCCCATCAGGGCGGTCATTCATTAATCGACCCTGCTTAACGTATAACCCGTCAACGTAATCCGACATCTTAGGGTCTCTGTCTTTATGGTCCATCATATCTTTTGGTTTTAAACAAAGGTACAAAATTTTTTCAGATGATTAGGGGCTGTGGGTTCTATATGGCTACACGCTGCTGTACCCCCTACCGAAAGTCATATTATTTTGACCTACCCCCCTCTCGATTTGCTTGGTGCTATGTGGATTTTTTGGCGTTTTGTTTAGCTGCGTACCTTGTCCCTATTGACTTGTAGCGTGTTCCCCTATATCCTCCCCTCATTAGCCCTATTACATAGGTCTACACGTGTAGACCTTCCCCCTACACCCCCCGCCCCATAAGGGATACAGAAGGGAAGAGGGCAAGACCTTCCCTTTAACCCCTCACTCACTTAATATTATGTTAAACAGAACTAAGAAATTACAACCCTCTGAAAGCCCCGTCAATAAAGGGATTCAGAGAAAAGATGAAATAAAAGTGAAATTAAATTTGGAAATATGAAATACTTTGCACTATCTTTACACCAACAACGAACGAGTTGTGAACATTAAATTGACATATTGATAAGACAATAAACGCTAACGGGGTTGGTCATACCTAGGGTTGCACGGGGTAAGTATAAAGACTTCCAAAAGCAACGGCTCAACAAAAGAGTCAAAGCCATACAAAGCAAGGGTGCGAGGTATAGGACAAAATAAGCTACATAACCTGTCGAGGTGATAATACGATTCGTTTGGGTATACAGAGCGTAAATACCTTATGTAGTATATGAACGGAACGGTTGGGAGTAGGGGTTCGATTCCCCTACCGTTCACTAGTCAATAAAATATAAATATTATGAATAAAGAAGAAAAATATATAGTGTGGGTAGGGAGTGTACCAAACTACTTCGATAATCTAATTGATGCAGAAGTAGAAAAAATAGAATGGGAAGAAAAAGGATATAACGATATAATAATTGAAACAATTAAAATTTAATATTATGAATTATTACAATTTAGAAAACCCCGCATACTGCGAAGCAAAAGGATTAAGCAAAGTATTTGAAGCGTATGCGAATGACTGCCCACGTGAAGATATTATGGAAGTGGGTTTCAATGCGAATAGCGGATATGTTTATATCGCTTTGGAAAATGGAACCTCAATATGTTCAATGTTAGGTCAAGAAGTTGAGTATTTAGTAACAGACTTTGAAGACGGTACGGAATACTTTTTCGACACGTACGAAGAAGCCGAAAACCAATTAAACGAATTAGTATAAACCAATAAAAAATAAATAGTTATGAATAAGATGAATCAAAAAAGAGTAAAGACGTTAATCAAAGATAACGCAATAGTAAACAAAGCCATTGAGTTAATGGACATGGAAAGGTCAAACCAAAACAATGCAGTCCAATCGTTTTATAGAACGGCAAAGGCTATGGAAAAGGCTGATGAATACTTGAAAAGCAAAGAATTTAAAACAGAGTTGAAAAACGCTGATGTAAAGGACTACAATAAAAAAGAAATTGTTCCCTTAATCTTTGGAGTGTCATATGTGAAATATGCTCGAGAATTGCAAGTCGCAAAGCTAACACAGAAACAAGTTAATGACTTTGTGAAGGCAGTACAAAAAGACGATAAAATGTCAGTAAGTAAACAAGGCTTATTATCTTTTGTTAAGGGCAAGAAACAAGTAAAGACTGAAACGCCAAAGCCTACACCAAAACAAGCTAACGAAGGTGGACAAGAGGAAACCAAAGAAGGTGGAAAAGAATCCAATGTAATTGCCGAATTGATTGTAAAGAATGTAAGGGTACAAATCATTGACAATGAAGGGGTGCGAAGTGTCAAAACAGACGCAACACCTCAACAAGTCAAAAACGCCCTATCAACATTCAAGACAATGATTGAGGCATTGCCTACAAAGGTATTGAGTAAGTAAACAACACACCTTAAAAAGTCTCCATATGGAGACCTTTGCCCCAAGTCAGAAACGGCTTGGGGTTGAGGTGGTAGAAACCAATAAAAACAAAACAAAATGAAAGATTTTAGAATTTACAGAGTACACAAATCAATGGTAACAGTTCACATAATGAACGAAGGCGAACCAACACAAATCAGAGCGTTTGATTCGTTTGATGAGGCATATAAATACATCCTCAATCACGAAGGATTGATAAACCAATGGGAGTTAATACTCGCACAATTAAATTAATATAAACCAATAAAAAAAAATAGTTATGAGAACAAAAACAATAAATTGCTACACGTTTGATGAGTTATCAGACAAAGCAAAAGACAATGTAAAATACACCTTATGTACTGAATATGTGTGGATGCATGATGCCATTGAATCATTGAAAGCATTTGCAAATGAAATAGGCATAACAATTACAAATTATTCAATAGATGCAGGATGCTCGTCACATTCATATATACGTTGGGAGGGTACACCTCATTCACGATTTATCAAAGAGTCCTTAACAGGATACTGCATGGATTATTCATTAACTAAAACTTGGAACAACACAAGGGATATTGATGAATGTTTTAGAGAGTTATTATCAGATATACAAAAGGATTATGAATATCAATGGGAAGATGAATACGTAATTGAAATGTGCGAAGCAAACGAGTATGAATTTGATGAGCAAGGAAACCTAATATAAACCAATAAACAAATAGTTATGAATATTATTTTAAGTACAATTAAACAAGTAAAGAAAGAGGGAACGAAAACCGTTTGGATTAACAAAGAAGTATCATGCGAAGATATTACGCAAACTCAATATCGAAACATTACGTCAAAGGACACGTTGAGTTTTTTTAGGTCTTTAGGTGGCTCTGAGACTGCAACAAAGGGATACACGTCAAGGGGTTACACTGTTGTTAAGTTAGTATCAACAGACCCGTGGAAAACTCAAAGAACAATAAGAGAATTTGACTTTGAATAAATTAAAAAGTCTCCATATGGAGACCTCATCAGACCTCATGCCGTAAATGGTATGGGGATTTGGTGGTAAAAACCAATAAAATATAAATGTTATGAGTAAAGAAGAATTATTAATTGAAATAAGTATGATACTAAACGATACTAGTGCTTATAAAAAAATTGAAGAACTATTGAATCAAACCGAAACGAATATTGATATTGAGGAGTTAGCCAATACAATGGAAGATTCAATATTAGAATTTATAAACCAATAAACAAATAGAGTTTGGCACAGTCTTTGCACTGATGTTAAACATAGTATGAACAATTAAATAAATAGTTATGAAAAAGGAAGATATATTTGATACAATACAATCATTAGAAGTATTGATAGAGTCAATAAAGTTTGATTACAAACAATCAGATGAGGATAAAAAAACCATTGAGTCTGCATCACAAGAAATACAAGAATTAATACTTGATATGTATAAAAATGAAGATAAGTTTACAAAGGATGAGAATTACATAATAGATACATTTATCGAAAACAAAACAATTTGCACAGAAGACATACATGAAACTATCAAGGGGTACATATATGAAAGAATGGAAAACGAGTATCCTAATGTAATGGATGAAGATATATGGGAATTTACAGATGAGAATGTATCAAATGGCATGACTGCAAAGGAAAACTACAATAGATTAATAGAATTTATAAACCAATAAAAATAAATAGTTATGAATAAAGAACAATTAAATCAGTACGCAAATTGGATTTTAAATGAATGTAATACACCAATAGATGAAATAGAATGGTTGGTATCTAATTTGCCTGAAAATATTAAAAATGATATTGAAAATAATGTTTTAAAATTTTTAAACGAAAATAAATAGTTATGAGTAAGATGAAAAAAGAGAATGAATATAAGGTTGAGGTTTTAATCGACAATGAAATTGACATGGGCGTAAATATATTTGCTTATAATGAAGTTGAATTAATGGACAAAACTGATGATTTGATAAGGGAAAGAGTCCCTGAATTTGAGGACTCTGACATTGATGTGATGAATGTTACCAAACTTAATAACCAATAAAACAAATAGTTATGAAAGAATTAATTTTTATATGGATGATTGCAAGTGGGCAAGTCCAACCAATGAATGAGAAGAATGACGGGCATGATTTGTATGTCCTATGTATTGAGAATGAGGAAGCGACAGAGCAAAAGGATAAAGTGTTTTGCTTTGAACACGCATACAAAGAAGAAATACTTGCATACATTGAGAGTGGCAGCTTTGAGTACAATGAATTTTTACTAACTGAAAACAAATAGACATGAACACACAAGAGAACAATAAATTAATCGCAGAATTTTTAGGCAAAGACCACGAGTTAAATCAATGTATATCGGCACCACAATTCCACAAGGATTGGTATTGGTTGATGCCTGTAGTGGATAAGATAGAGAATTATCTTAGTGAAAACATAGGCAAGGTAGGTTACTTTGATGAGTGTTTAAATAGCAACGAGTTAGATGTTAGATATCAAGCAGTAGTAGAATTTATAAACCAATACAATAAAAATAAATGGGAATACAAGACTTGCGATAGATGTTCATACGATATACTCGATGAAGAGGGAGACATATTAGAACACCATTGCATTGATGATAAACTTTATACACCTAAACAATAAAACAAAATGATAGCAACAATAGAGTATGAGAATCAATACGGCAAGGTACGTGCAACGACAAAAGAGTTTGCAGATAGAAACCATATCACAAACTATGTAAGCCTACTAATGCAGACAGGTCATATCAATATTGAGATATACATTGACAATGAACAAGCAGACAAATAGTTTGGCACAATGTTTGCACAATGCTTAAACAATAAATAAATAGACATGAAAAAGATAGAAACATTTTTACCGTTGTTCCCGGGATTTTACGGAACATATTTTGAACCTTCTGAGGATAGTGAAATAGAACACATTAACGACTTAAGAAACGACAAAGGACTTGATGATATTGGATATGACGATTGCGAATGGGATTATAAAGATTATAGAGAAAGAGTAGCTGAAAGTGTTGTTGGTTTTGTTGAGTGGGAACTAAAGGAAATGGGATTGAAGTTTACATACCAAGGGATTCAATCCCCAAGGTTTTACAACTACTCAAATGATTCAATCAATGTAGAGATAGAGTTAAAAGACATGGACAAAATAATTCAGTATCTCAATGAGAATGAAGATGAGTTCAGACAACATATAAAAGAAAGTTACACGTCATATGATGGCTTTAGTAGTTATCACTCAAACAACTCTGAGGATTGGATTGATGATTTAAAATCAGAAGTAACATTGTCTCACAAGCTAGGTGCTACATTAGAGTTTATTCTAATCAATGAAGGAGTAACTACAATGGATATGTACGAACATTGTAGTGGTGAGTGTTACATTAACGCAACGAACTTTGATGAATTAACAAGGGAAGCCGAAAACTTTATAGAGTAGGCACAAACAAAAACCAATTCGTTATGAGAATCAGATTGGATTTTATAAGCTATCTACTATTAGCCTCGCCACTTGTGGTCGGCTTTGGTGGGTACTACATTACAAGCTATCTATTAGGATAGGATTTATAAACACAGAGGTCTCCATGTGGAGACCTCTAATTAAAACAAATAGATATGAGAAAGATAACAAGAGAATCAGTAGATGCATTTATGAATGCAAGAAAATTTAAGAAGGCAAACATGGAGGTAGAGGTACTACCTAACGTAACAATCCTAAGGCTACATGGGAATGCGATTGCGTATAGGTACAATAACCCTACCAATACATTAAGCATAACCAATGCAGGTTGGCAGTCTAATACAACTAAAGAAAGACTTAACGCAATCCCCGATGTAAGCATACACCAAAAGAATTGGGTATGGTATCTGAATGGAAAGGAGTGGAATGGTAGCCTAATAGATATAAACAAGTAATAAACAATCGTGGCACGATGTTTGCACGAGTAATAATAAATAAATAAAACAAATAGTTATGAGTACATGGGATAATGCAATAAATAGAGAGTTTGTTCAAACCTTAATAAGCGATATTGAAACGCTAAAAAATGAACATGAAGATGAAGATATGAATAGTAAAGCACGAGGCCAATACTACGCAGAGATAGGTAGAATGGTATGTTCTGAGCTTTTTCAATCATTCGATAAAGATTTAGAATTATAAACAAAGAGTTATGACTGAATTAGAATATGACAATTTCCCGAATGAAATCAAGGCAATAGTAGACAGCTACGATGATAATGAGAATCTATATGAGGAGTGTGCAAGAATAAAGAGTGAACTAGAACAGATAGGTTGGACTTGTGATTATGGATTGTCAGGAGAGATATATGATGTAAAACAAATACAATAGATATGGAAGATACAAGAGAACAATTCATACGAATAGCAATGGCGATAATCAAAGATGAGTATCGCTTCAGACCTCAGAGATTAGCAGTAGCATCGAAGATGTATCGTAAATGGATTGAAAAGAAAAATAAAATGGAGATAGATGTGAGGTCGGACAAGTCATTGTATGTGACAATAGGAGACTATACATACTACATTGATGATAGTACAGATGAACAGATAATAAATAAATGGAAAAACAAATAGACATGAGAGATACGTATAACAATTATGAAGAGATACAACAAGACTACGATAGATTTGATGAACATAATGTGTTCACTAAATATATTATGGACAAGATTACAATCGAGCAACGTAGAGAGATTAGAAAAGATTGGAATAAGGAAGGTCATAGGGAAATGGGGTGGCAAAACTACCTTATAAAAAGAGTAAATAAGTATAATAAATAAATAAATAAAAGTTATGAGTTTAAGATATGTTGAACGGGATAAAATTAGTAGATACCAAGAATTATTACGTCACCCATATAAGATGAATCACAAAGAAATTAAGGAAGATGCTAAAGAAGTAATATTCTATGTAGTGAGTTGTATGTGTGATAATAAATACACATTGAGATTTAAAAAGCATAATGGTGAATTTGGAATGAGTGGAATGGGGTTTGCTTTAAGTAATTTTCAATTTAGTTATAAACCATTTGAGATAGAATGGAAAGCAGATGAAGGTGATTGGATTGGAGTGAAAAACATGATTAATTCGGGAACAGTTAAAGTAGAAAAAGTAATAAATAAATAAATAAAAATGGAGAATCAAATTTTTAATCATTACCGAGAGGTACAAAAGAAGATAGCAGATGCAAAGGCACTGCTCAAGAAGGAAGGATGTGACGTTCAATCATTGGAAGCAAAGCTACAATGGTACGAGGACTTTGTGGACCACGTAAAGAATACAGACATCAATTTATATAACGATGCACATCGGTGTGCAGATAACACAGAGAGAAAATGAAAGTAAGAATAAGCACAAAAGCAGTATACCATAAGGTAGCAGAGGTGGAAATTAATATACCCGATATGGAAAACGAAAAGGTATTAGATTATCTACTCGAAAATGAGAACCTATACACTGATGAGATAGACGAAAAGTTATCAGAGAAAGAATACGATTATGGAAGTGGATATGAGGGTGGACCACATATGGTTCGGGAAGTATATCTTGACGGAAAAAATTTTGGAGGGCATTTATGATGAGTAATCTAATAATCACACCGGAACATTACGTATGGGTGCGTGTAAATCCACACGCATCCCACTCTATACTACACCAAAATGCAATGCACCTATATGTACTGCACAACGATTGGACAAGCACTCTCATTGAGAGCATGGATGAGTTGATGTTTGCAAAGGAGAACGACATGAACGTATGTATATATGGGGGTAGGCTGAACATTGATATACCCTTTGAGTATGCAAGTAAAGTAAAGCACGATGGCAAGTGGTATGTATCGTACAATGATATCAAGATTGGCACGATAGTTGAACAGAGTATGAACAATTAAATAAATAGTTATGAGTAAGACAAAGAAGAAGAAGATTAAAATTAAGGGTGGAGAGCATCCACAATTTACTAACATACTTGAATCATTTGCAAGTGCAATGACGATGGTAACAAAACCAAAAGAAAAATGAATGGAGAACTATTTAATACATATACAGACGAGGTATGCAAGAGGTTCGGAGTAACCAAGAAAGAGTTGATTGAGAAGAATCAAAATCATGAGGTGGTGGACGCAAGGTATATGTTATATCTACTATGCTCAAGGAGTGGTATGAGAATCTCATACATCGAGAGAAGTATGAAGGGCATAGGTCATGGCATCACACACTCGACAATCATTCGGGGTATAGAGAAAGCCAAGAGGATAATGATAGAGGATGAGGGATACACCAAGATTATTAACAACATCGAGAAGGATGCAGTACGATTTAGATGAGGTATTCCAACAAGCAAGTGAGGACCACTCGGCTTGTAGGTACGACACAAAAGATTACGACTCATACCTATCGCATGGAATAAAGATAGTCAAGGACAATTATGGTAGTAAGATAATTATAATGGACACCACGCAGGGAGAATACTACCAAGAGATAAGTGCAGAAGACTATCATTTATTTCAGACAAGGGGTTGGTTATATGGTATATATGTACTATCTTTATCATCACATAAGGACCGAGTCGAAAGGCTCAATGAGGAAATCAAAAGTGAAGTAAACAACAGAAAAAGGAAGAGAACCCTTCTCGCATTGAGAGAGGAGAGGGAGCTTGTCCTTAAGAATTATAGTAAAGTAAATCAATTATTAATTAAATTAAATAACAATGAGCAAAGCACAATCAAGTTACAAGACACTATCAACAATCAACGTAAGGGATAAGGTAGAGAAGAAGGGAGGACTAGACTATCTATCGTGGGCAAATGCATGGCATTTGCTCAAGCAGAACTATCCCGATGCACAACGAGTGATATACGAACACGACCACACAGGATTTAATTTCTTTACGGATGGAAGGACTGCATGGGTAAAGGTAGGTATCATAGTCAATGATGTAGAGCATATTGATATGCTTCCCGTTATGGATTTTAGAAACAATGCCATATCAGTAGACAAGCTAACATCTACTGACGTGAACAAGACCATTCAAAGAGCAACGACTAAGGCTATTGCAATGCATGGACTAGGCTTGTCGCTATGGACAGGAGAGGACGTACCCGAAGAAGAAGTCAAGGCTACACCAAAGAAGAAGCCTACACCAAATAAGAAGAACGTAACACTTACAGACATACCCGATGACAAGATGTTTGATATGCTTAACTACGTCAAGGAGAACAAACAGCTTGGACTCAAGCAGTTGATAGCTAACATAGAGCAGAAGTATAACGTGAATAAGAAACAAGAGAAGCAGATTGCAGACGCTTTAAAATCATAGGCTATGGATGAGAATGTAATAACTCTACTGCGAGATGACACGCAGTATTATAAGGGTATTGGTAAGCAGTACCTATCGAACTCAGACATCGGCACACTACTCAAAGACCCCGAGCAGTTCGGGGTATCACGTCCCGACAACAAGAACTTTGCAGAGGGAAGGTACTTCCATCAGTTGATTCTTGAACCCGAGAAGGCTAAGGACGTGGTGTGGGTAGACGCTGCATCACGCAACACCAAGACATACAAGGAGTTCATTGAGGAGACAGGTAAGGAGGTAGCACTGCTACGCACAGAGAAAGAGACCATAGAGGGATTGGTGGATAAGATGAAGGGCAACCTTGATTTCTTTGAGCTGATACACGCAAAGGGAAATACATTTGAGCAACCCAATATAGTTACTTACAAGTGTGGAGAAAGCCTTACACAGTGGAAAGGAAAGGCAGACATCGTTGGAAAAGATTATGTCGTAGACCTTAAGACAACGTCAAGCATTGACGACTTCAAGTGGAACGCAAGGAAGTACAACTACGATAGTCAAGCCTACATATACCAACTGCTATTCGGTAAGCCGATGATGTTCTTGGTAATAGAGAAGAAGACAGGACGTATGGGAATGTTCACGGGTAACGAGGACTTCTATGCAAGAGGAAAGGAGAAGATGCACCGAGCAATAGAGGTGTACAATAAGTTCTTCTCTGAGGAATCTACCATAGACATACAGAACTTCTACGTGAAGGAAGAGATATAACATAGATAGTATACGCATGATGTTTCCGATGTGTCATGGGTATGCTTTTAAATCATCATCGGAGAAACTAAATTTTTATTATGTCACAAGACGAGAAAATTTTTGCTAATGGATTCTCTTTTAAGAGAAGAGACAATGCCCCCGAGTTTGTAGTGGGGAGACTATCACTTAAGGTGGACGATGCTATGGCATTCGTTAAGGAACACATGAAGAACGGTTGGATTAATTTCAATGTGAACCAAGCACGAAGTGGAAACTACTACGTAGAGCTAGATACCTACGAAGCAAAGACCGAGGATGCCACACCTAAGAAAGAAGCTAAGGAGGAAGGACTACCCTTCTAAGACTAGTGTTTATTGGTTAATCAAAGGGGAGGATACTCCCCTTTTTCTACCAATCAAGTGTGTCGAATGTCGAAAAAGTTTCTCTATATATAGAGTATATAGTATTCTTTTTTTTTATTTTTTATTTTATCTACGATAGGAAAAGAAAATCGACATTATCGACACTACCTCTGATAATCAGACAGTTAAGAAATTAAAATCGACATAAAATCGACACAGTTATGACATCAAACATCACAATATTCAAAAACATTAGGGAGACAGAGACTCCTTTCTACCGTGGAGTAGATAAAATTCTTGAGAGAGTAAAGGACGGCTCATCCAAGGAGCTTGTTAAGAAGATACGAGCAGAGAAGAACAAGTCAGAGAGGAACGAGATTAAGAAGAACCTACCTGCAGTATGCTTCAGTGGTACATTCAACAAGAGGAACGACTCATCAATCATTGAGCATAGTGGATTGATATGCTTGGACTTCGATGGTTATGAGAAGCAGAAGGACCTACTGCAAGACAAGGAGTCTATCAGTAAGGACAAGTACACCTACTCTGTATTCATATCTCCATCGGGGAATGGACTAAAGGTATTGGTTAAGATACCACAGGATGTGGACAACCACGTAAACTATTTCAACTCACTAGAGAATCATTACAACTCAGACTACTTCGACAAGACCTGTAAGAATCTTAGTCGTGTATGTTACGAGAGCTATGACCCACTAATATTTATCAATGAGAACTCATCTATATGGGACACCATTGAGGAGGTGGAGTACAAGGAGTATGTAGCACACCGAGATGCACCAACGATACCAATCACAGACGAGAACAAGGTGGTGGACATCCTAGTCAAGTGGTGGACAAAGAAGTATCCGATGATTGAGGGACAGAGAAATCAGAACGTGTACGTATTGGCTATGGCATTCAATGACTATGGAATAAACAAGAGCCTTGCAGGATATGTACTCAATCAGTTTGTCAATGAGGACTTCTCATTGGAGGAGATATCAAGAACGATTGACTCGGCATATAGAAACACGCAGAACTTTGGGACTAAGTATTACGAGGACGAGGAGGCTATCAATACAATCAAGCAGAGTCTACGGAGGGGTGTATCAAAAAAAGAGGTACGCCATCAGTTAGAGGAGTCAGACTTAGATGGTGGGACTATAGACTCAGTAATGAATCGGATTGCAGATGATGAATCCAAGCAGGTATTTTGGTCAAAGAACGACAAGGGTACGATAAAGATTGTTCACATATTATTCAAGGACTTCTTGGAGGACAATGGGTTCTACAAGTATTGTCCCGAGGGTAGCAAGAACTATGTCTTTGTAAAGGTTACTAACAACCTCATCGACCACACATCAGAGAAAGAGATTAAGGACTTCATACTAAACCACGTCATTGACTTGGATGATATGTCCATATACAACTACTTCGCAGACCAAACAAGATTGTTCAGAGAGGACTTCTTGACACTGCTATCTACAATAGATATATACTTCATCGAGGATACCAAGGACACGGCATACCTATACTACAAGAACTGTGCTGTTCGTGTGACAAAGGGAGAGGTCACACCGATAGATTACTTGGACCTCGGTGGGTATGTATGGAAGGACCACGTCATTGATAGGGTGTTCAAGATATGTGATGGTAGCGATAGTGTGTATCGTAAGTTCATAGCAAACATCTGTGCAGGTCATGAGTCTAGGGTAGATAGTATGGAGTCTACGATTGGATTCCTACTTCACGCACACAAGAACCTATCGTACTGCCCTGCTGTAATCCTCAATGATGAGGTGATATCAGACAACCCCGAGGGAGGTACAGGCAAGGGGATATTTATGAACGCACTATCAAAGATGAAGAAGGTAGTGACGATTGATGGCAAGTCGTTTGCTTTCGAGAGGTCGTTTGCTTATCAGCTTGTAAGTGCTGACACACAGATACTTGTGTTCGATGACGTGAAGAAACACTTTGACTTCGAGCGATTGTTTAGCGTAGTCACAGAGGGTCTGACACTAGAGAAGAAGAACAAGGATGCTATCAAGATACCATTCAGTAAGTCACCCAAGATTGCAATCACAACTAACTATGCCATCAAGGGTGCAGGTAATAGCTTTGCTAGGAGGAAGTGGGAGTTGGAACTGCATCAGCACTACACCAAGAACTACACCCCATTGGATGAGTTTGGTAAGCTGATGTTTGGAGATTGGAGTGATGAGGAGTGGTGCTACTTTGACAACTACATGATAGGATGCCTTCAGATGTATCTGAAGAAGGGGCTACGCAAGTCTGCCTTTGTAAACCTAAAGGTTCGTCAGCTATCTGCAGAGACAACGCATGACTTCATTGAGTGGTGTGGTCTGTTGCATGGGCAGGGTGAGAATAGGAATCTGATACCGGGTGTTAAGTTATATAAGCAGGACCTGTACTTTGATTTTGTACAGGAGTATCCTGACTACGGACCCAAGGCGAAGATGACAATCTCAAGGACAAAGTTCTATCAGTGGCTTGTGGCATACTCTTTGTTTAAGGAGGGCCTCAAGCCTGAGGAGGGCCGAGACTCAACAGGTCGATGGATAATAATAAAGAAGGCTCCCGAGGTGGACCCGCAGTATAAACTAATGAATTAAATCAAACACAATGAAACAATTATTTTTATTTGCATCATTGATGCTATCAGTAACAGCCCACTCTCAATGGGACGTGGGAGACTATGTCGATGAGAATGGCGTAGAGACAGGTGAGATATTCTTACATCAAACATCTGTAGGAAAGTTCAGTCGTGGTAAAAAAACCAACAAGACCTGTACCTACTTCTTGGAACACGACCTTGTCGACAAAACCTTTATCATTACAGTGTACCCCTTCGGTAAACTAGAGGAGGAGAAGTGGAAGTGGGATACATTCCAATGGGCTATCATCAAGCAACCGTCAGGAGAGCTAAGGTCTGTCGAGGCTTTTTGTTTTGATGGTATGATATACTTTGAGGGTGCAGAGTACGATGAGTTTATCAAGGTGATAAAGGAGAGTGGACAATACATAGTGACAATGAACCACATAGAGGACAGCACTAAGACTAACTATAAGTTTACATTTAATAACTAACACTATGGTAGAGTTTAGAGATTATCAGAAGGATATAATAACCAAGGGTACGGAGATGCTGTTTTCATATGGCTTCTTGTATCTTGCGATGGAGGTACGAACAGGTAAGACATTGACAAGCCTAGGTATTTGTGAACAACTCAATGTTGAAAACGTATTGTTCTTAACCAAGAAGAAGGCCATGTCAAGTATCATGGATGACTTCGATATGCTATGCCCGTCCAACTACTGTCTCTTTACAATCAACTATGAGTCGATGCATAAGATACCAAACATAAGATGGGACGTAATAATATGTGATGAGGCACACTCGATGGGAGCTTTCCCGAAGCCAAGCAAGAGAGCCAAAGATGTAAAGAATCTCATACAAAGACACGACCCCTATGTCATACTGATGTCAGGCACACCGACACCCGAGTCATACTCACAGATGTATCATCAGGTGTATGCGATACGTAACAACCCATTCAGTAGATACTCAAGCTTCTATAAGTTTGCTAATGATTGGGTGAAGGTAAAGCAGAGAAAGATAAACGGAAACTTTATCAATGACTATAGCCACGGACTTGATAGTATCACCAAGGCAATGTCTCACTACACCATAAACTACTCACAGAAGGAGGCAGGCTTCGAGGTAGATACAAGGGAGCATATACTTAGGGTAACACTAGAGGACAAGACGTATGCCCTAGCAAAGAGACTAAGCAAGGACCTAGTGGTTGAGGGAAAGGATGAGGTAATACTAGCTGACACGGCAGTAAAGCTGATGATGAAGCTACATCAGATATACTCAGGCACAGTAAAGTTTGAGTCGGGTAATAGCATGGTTATTGATATGACTAAAGCGAACTTCATTAAGGAGAGGTTCAAGGGAAAGAAGATAGGGATATTCTATAAGTTCACAGCAGAGCTCAAGGCAATCAAAGAAGCCTACGGAGACGGCATAACAACAGAGCTGAGCGAGTTTGAGAGCACAGATAAATCTATCGCACTACAGATAGTATCCGGCAGGGAAGGGATATCATTGAGGCAGGCAGATGCATTGGTCTACTACAACATTGACTTCAGTGCGACAAGCTATTGGCAGAGTCGTGACAGAATGACAACAAGGGATAGACTAGAGAGTGATGTCTATTGGATATTCAGTGAGCGTGGGATAGAGGATGATATATACAAAGCAGTATCAAAGAAGAAGACGTATACAGTAAATTATTTTAAAAAGGATTTTGTAAATTTGTTAGGATGACAGAGCAACAAATCCAATCTAAAAGAATTAAGCAACTTGAATCTGAGGGGTACTACGTTATCAAGCTAGTAAAGACCAACAAGAATGGCATACCTGACCTGATAGCAATACCCCCTAACTGCAATGTGTTATTCTCAGAAATAAAAGGGCCTAAGGGAAAGGCATCAAAGTTACAGGAGTACAGACTAAAAGAATTAAAAGATTATGGATTTAGAACAGAAATATTTAGAGGATGATTGGGTAGACTACGAGATAAACGGGTCTATGTTTATGGCACTAGCCGAGTTTGAAAAGAATCAGACAGAGGAGATTCTATCACAGATGGATACATTTGAAGGATGTCTCCCTGTAAGGAATGGACAGACGCAGATGGTGGGAGGTATAGTAAGAGAGGGTGAGCCTATGTTCTTTGAGCTTACCTATATGAAGCAGGAGGGAGAGGTTACTTTATTTTTAGAAATCTCTGAGACAGACTGCGACACATACTTGGATTACATTAATGATAAAAAGATATTAACACAATGCACTTAGTAGAAACCACAAAAACAATTAAAAGGAATATGCATATAGAGAGTAAGCTCATTGCTATATTGAATGGATACTTCAATATAGATATAAAGAAAAAAAGAAGGCTTACTCCGTACATATATGCTCGGAGTATCTTCTGTAAGATAATGCTTGACGAGGGGTATACCAAAATAAACATTGGCTTAGCAATAGGTATGCATCACGCTACAGTTATTCACAGCCTTAAGATGTTTGAGATATACTACAGTCACGACAAGCTGTTCAGAGAATACTACAATGAGTGTCGCCAATATCTAAAAGATATGGACGAAAAGATTGACTACGATGTAACTACGTATGAACTACAAGAAGAGAGCGTTGAGGAGTTTGTTAGCTGCAGTATTAACAACCTAAAGTCAGAGGTGCTAGAGCTTAAAATTATAAATAACGCTTTGAAAAGAGAAAATAAATATTTACATTCGCAACTACAGGAGTATGAAAGGTATGATGATATTGTAAAAACAATAAGAGAGAGAGTCAGTTATAAGAATGTCAAATCCTTTCAAAAGAAACTTAACACAATGCTGAATGGTATATAGGTTTCATCCTGATTAAAAATTATAATGAGGCTAGAGCACACAGACAGGGAACGAATCATCCACATCAACTTTGTGATGGACGAGATTCACGACCAATCAAACTGTCTGTATGAGCACCTCATGGATGGTGAGTATAGGGATGCAGGTGAAACCTTGTCGAGTCTTATAGATTGCCTTAATAATCTAAAGGAGTCTATAAAAAATAATGGAAGAGACTAGGGTGTGTAGCATCTGTGGAGAGGAGAGACCAATCACAGACTACCACAGTGCAGGTACAAAGAAAGGTAAGAGATACCGGAGAAAAAAATGTAGGGACTGCTATAGGCTAGTAAAGAAACATTACAGAGACAGGAAGTCTGATTGGCTTAAGAGATACAAGGAGTCGCTAGCGTGTAGCTCCTGTGGCTACTCAAAGGAAACACACGATAACTTCTCTCATCGTGCTCTTGAGTTCCATCACCATAACGATGATAAAGAATTTAATGTAAGTGAAGGGGTATTCATTGGATACTCACAAGAAAAAATAATAGCTGAAATAAACAAATGCACGGTACTCTGTTCAAGATGCCACGCTGAGAAACACGACAATCAAAATGACAAAACCAAATAACATACTAGAGCAGATACTAGAAGACTTCCCGGATGATAACTACCTATACCCTACAGGATATGAGGACTGTGTGGTGGGTCTTGAGTATGAGAGTAACGTACTGATAATGGATGCCAATAAGATACTAGACAGACTAGTTACCGAGGAAGGAATGGATGAGCTCGAGGCTCAGGAACATTTTGATTATAACATTGCAGGCAGTAAGGGAGATGGCTATCCTATCTATGCCTACATACCATTATCAAATGAGGTTTGAATCTAAGAAAGATTTAGAGAGAGAACGAAAGGCTATGGAGACCTTCGTTAATGTGTTTAAGGGCTCGTTTAAGAAGCTTGGACCACACGATGTAGACTACAGGGTATTTGATAAATCTGAGAAGCTTATAGCGTACGTAGAGGTGAAGGGTAGATTGAGGACTATGGCTACTGCATATCCGTTGCCTGTCGCCTTGCAAAAAATTGTTAAATTATCAGCCAAGAGGTTAAACCCTGTGATGATATGGGCCTGTGATGACGGGATTATCTACGGTAAGATTGATGAGTTGGTTGGTAGTGTAAGATGGGGAGGTAGACCACCAAGAGAGGGAGCCTACAATGACGCAGAGCTAATGGCTTACTACGACAAGCAGAAGAAACTAAAGTACATCAGGTACGTTTAGCTTTTCATTCTCTTACGCATCTTCGACTTCTTCTTCTTAACCTTCTCGGGAAGATTCTTATTCGAGTAACCCTCCCACTCCTTTGCTATATCAGGAAGGTATGCGTGCATATATCTTCTTTGTGCTTTACTTTTAAATGGCATAACTATCTATTTTTTCTACCTGACCTACCTTTTCTACCCGACCTACCTTTTCTACCTGACTTACGTTTGCTACTACCTTCACTGCTTTTAGCTCTAAGTCCTTGGTATATATCTTCATTCAAACTCTTTCTAAAGTCTCTATAGAAAGGAACTAATCCTGTCAGACCTAAAATCTCAAGAGGTATTCTCTCTTCTATTTCTCTACGTTGTCTTTCTTTAGCAGCCTCTTCTTTCTTTGGCTTAGAAAAGAAAAGTTTATTGGTTGAAAATATAAGGGACTTTACAAGAGGTGTATAAGGGCCTAGCAAATTAGGAAGTATGTCTGAAGCTACATCAGTTTCTTTATAAGACTTTTCAGCAGGTATAATATTAAATTGAACTTGATTCTTGAACGGGTCGTACTCGCCTTCTCTAATACCTAAACCTTCTCCATACTCTTCATTCGCCCATTCAATATAATAGTTCTGTATCATTTTCACTATAGCACCAAAGTCTCTTCCAATAAATAAATTTGTTGCAGTGGAAAGTAATGCTCGGTAAACCCTTGTATATATACTTTCTTCTTTTTCCTCATCATCATCACCAAACATAAGTGAGTTTAATATAGGTATCATTAGTGTATACATAGTCATCCTTGCCGATACAGCAGTCATAAGTAAAACACCTTTGGTTCTCGATATATCACCCCTCCCCATCGCTGCATACATTCCTTTTCTAAATGCATTGTATTCAAACAATAAGAATCTCTGCATAAAGCTGTTTATAGTTTTGATTATAGAAGCTTTATCAGAAGCTCTCTTCTTATTCTTTAATATTCCCTGCAATGGATTATCTGTTGCACCAATAAGAACGGAATTTGAGTCTGCTTTTTTCTTCGCTTCATTGATAGCCTTCTCAAACTTCTCCATATATGCAGTATCATTCTCTGCAATCTTATCGAAATTAACTTCTTCTCCTGTAATCTTTTTAAACTCAGTTGCAAATGTACCAAACCACATCGGTCTTGTAACCAATTTATCCGGGGTGGTAATCATAAAGTCAGCAACAAACTCAACGCCCCTAGGATATTTTTTAAGATATGAAAGACCTTGGTTCACTCTATTGACTACAGGATTCTTTGCTGAGTCAGCAGCCATTCCCATCTTCTTTTGTATCATAGATGTCTCTACAAATCTACCGGATAATCCCTCACCATATATCCTTGCGGTCTCCTTACTCCTTACGTTATTCATTACCTCAACCCCTCTCTCACTAAAAGCAACCTTCATATTTTTAGGTTTACTTCCTTCAGTAAACTCAACAGGATTAATTAATGCAAAGCTATAGTTAGAAAGTAGCTCACCAAAAACCCTTGGTACACTTGCAAGCATAGACCTATATCCCTGCTTGGCTGCATACTGAAATATTTGCTCACCAATACTACTGCTTGTAAATGTATTCTCAAGTACATCAGCTATAGCCTGATTGTATGCGTCCCTAACACCTAAGAATATCTGTCTTTGCTGACCCGTATTATCAAGCTGCTCCTCCATCTTATTTAGAGTTCTATTAGCGGTCCTCAGTGGAGCGGTTAGATGGTAGTCCATAAGAGTCATCTTAGCTCCTCTCCTAACAGATGCAGTAATATCAAAGTTGATAGCCTTAGCTCCCTTTGTTCTTTCAATAAGGTTCTTGGCTTTAGTCGATGGCTTGATGTTCTCCATATAGTTTTCACTAAGAGCACGGGAGTCATCCATTGCTACACCATCTGTATTTAAAACGGACTGATGGATGTAGTCATTCAAAGGCTCTATTGATTCTCCTCTAATAACTGAGGCTGTATATGTAGCCTTATCGGTTAGTTTGGAGTTTATATCTTGAACCGTCTTTATCATATTGAGCTCGGCATAAACAAAACTATCATCTATTTTCTTTAAATCTATTTGACCGTCTGTAGAATAATCTTCTAATATCTCCTGTAATATATCTGCCTCATAGTTTTGATTACTGTCTCTAAGCTTTTTAATTGTAGCCTCTATAACCTCAGCGGCAGGACTCACTTGTGAGTTGTTAGGGTTTGATTCAAACTCTTGCTGCACCATATAAGCCATCTGCTTATACTTAGATTCTAATATCTTATTGCCGTTGTTTTTAAACTTCTTTTGTAGCTGTACCTCTGCATCCTCGATAGTGTTGTAGACCTTATTTAGCTCCGTGTTAAAAGTCGTAACCGCTTCTGCGGATTCTTCAAGGACAGAATTAAATATTCTTTTACTTGTAAAATCTCCAAGAACCATGTCAATATTTATCAGAGGATTTCTTTCTATAAGCTTGTAAAACTTATTAGCGTCTGAGCCTTCTTTATACAGCGTTTTAATTTTTGCTATCTGTGTACTGACGGCAAGTGGCTTAGCATCCCTGATGCCTTCAGCTCCTGTCTTAGACCTGTTGATTGATACCAAGTTCTCTGATGCCAACTGAACATAGTGAGTGACATACCCATTGTTTATATTGTCAATAGCCTTCTCAATATTCTTAAGCTGTGCATTGTTCAAGTCATTGACGGCATCAGTCTTTATAAGTCTTGCAAAATCTTTTACTAAAGCTTTCTCAATTGCTAGCTCTATTCGGTCAACATTAACAGAAGATTTTTTAATATTATTTATTAGAATCTCCTTCTCCTCCTCCATTTCTTTCTGCTTCTCTTCCTCTGTCTTGCCCTCTGCTTTTTCAATAGGCATAATCTCTGACTTAAACTTTCTCATCAGCTTAGCCTCGTCTTCTGTTATGACCTTATCCTTGAGCATCTGAGCAACTGTCTTAGCAAAGCTAACTGCTCCTGTCTTAGTAAACTCTTTATCCTCAAAGGCTTCAAACCTTTCTGAAAGCTCACCAAGCTCTGAGTTCTGAACTGATAGCTCCTCAAATATTTTTGCTATTGTTTCTTTTACCTCAGCAGAATCCTTCAAGTTAAGCACAGTCTTTCTCTCACCGAATGAAGTAACAAGGTCGGAGTATTCCTCAAGTACGGAGTCAGGAATAATAGCAGGGCTTATGTTTAACAGTCTCCTTAGCTCATAAGCTAAACCATCTGCTCCTCTACCAATCTTGCTATTGATGTTTTTCTTTGCCTGCTTGATGCTTTTGTTTAGGCTTGTCATCTTTGCTGCATAATCAACATCTGAGAAAACCTTCTGCATATAGTCAACGAATGAATCAATAGACTTCTCACTTGATAGATTTACATTGGCAAATCTATTTGTAACTGCAAGAAGCTGTGACTGAGATAGCTTGCCTTTGGATTTTCTCTGTATAGCTTTAAGCCTACTCTTGATTTCATCTTTAGCTTTTTTCTGAGCCATCTTATCAGCTCTAGTAATAGACCTATCAAACTTCAGTATGTCCTTAATAAGTTGTGCGTCCTTCTCTTTGATGTCAGTAATGTCCTCAACACTATTGAACAGCCTCTTAACCGCATCCTTTAGGTTGCCTCTGTTCGCTCTCTTGATTGCACTGACAGCCTGCTTACGAGTCAAATCCTTCTCACTCATTAGGTAGTCCACAATCACTGCATCACGAATCTCAGCAGCCCTAGCTTTCTTTATAATATTCTGAGCAGACATTGAAGGTTTGACATTAGCCTTCTCAGCCATAAGTTGGAGGGTATCACCCATATCTGTTATCTCAGCACCCTCGAATAACTGCTCACCTGATAGCAGGTCTACTGCCACTGCCTGTGTGAACTCATCAAGTGTGATATCATCAAGCTGCTCAGCTGTATACTTAGATATACCTGTAAGCTTTCTAACAAATCCATACAGTGTACTAAGCCAATCCTTGAAGCTCTTTCTCTTTGATTCTTTGACAAATGCCTCACCCTTGTCACCAATAGCTGTAGCTAATGCCTCCTCTAATATCTCCTGTTCAGTAGAATCTTTATAGGCAGGATTGTTTTTTACTTGCTGTTCATATTCAGAACCCTTTACAAGACCAATACCTTTCTCGTATAGCTTAGGATTAGCCTCTTTAGCTACGTTCATCCATACGTGACCGAACTCATGGATAGGTGTGTTGTAGTTCTCAAGTGATGGGTTAAGATATAGCTTGCCTTGGTAGACAGCACCATAAACACTTTGGTCTTTTGTTATAAGCTCATTAGCCCCGGTCTCCTTGAGTAGTGTAGCAAACTCAGCCTGTGTAGTTACCACCTCTACAGATGGGAACGACCTTTTAAGAACAGATACAAACTGTTGATACCTTGAGGTATCTGTTTTTGTTTCTTGTGTTTCTTTAACTTGAAACTTAGTACGCTTACCTTCCTTAAGCTCAGTGATGATATTGTTATACTTTCTTTCGTCCTGTCTTATCTCATCTCTTAAGTCTTCCTTCTGTTCAAATCCTTTTGTCCTAGATAATCTATTGGTTTTATCAGCTACAATTCTATCCCTTAACCTTTCAGCCCTATCAATCTCTTTCTGTACCTGTTCAGATATCTGAGCTTCTTTCTTAACAGGAGCTTTCTTCTTTCTTGTCTTTCTTTTAGGTGCTTCTTTAACAGGTGTTTCCTGTACCACCTCTTCAGTTATTTGCTCAACTACAGGCGTTTCTTCAACTACAGCTTCTGTTGCTGAGTCTTCTATAAGAATAGCCTCTATGTCAGGTGCAAACTCTACAGACACCGCTTGCTCCATTTCATTAAGTGGTTCTGCTTGTTTTACTTTTTGAGCTATAGCATTAACAATAGGTGCAGGTACTTGTCCTGTATTAACAAACTCATTGTAAATATCCTGCGTTAAAACATTAGACTCAACTACAGGTGCCTCCTCTACAACCTCTTCAGTAACCTGCTCAACTACAGGTGCCTCCTCTACAACCTCTTCAGTAACCTGCTCAACTACAGGTGCTTCCTCAGTAATAGCTTGTGTCAAGGGTTCACCCAATACCTCACGCATCTGAGCACGCTCCTCCTCAGTTACAGGAGCCTCTTCAGTTACGGTAGTCTCTTCAACTACATCCTCTGTGACAGGGGCTTGCTTTTCTTTAGCTGCTTTCTCTACTGACTCTCTAAATTTAAATGCCTCAATAGTTCCGGTGAATCCTTCTTGCTTTGCTTTGGCATATTCTTTTTTCACAACCTCCTCAGCGTTCTTATTAGCCGCTGATGATATCACCTCTATGTCCTCCTCTAAAATCTCTATCTGTCTCTGTTGGTCTTTAGTGGTGTCCTTGTTTAATCCCTCTATACTCTGCTCAATATTCTTCTTCTGCATCAACAAAGCCAATACCTGCTTCTGTGACTTGGCATCCCAATTAGGATTGATTTCATTCTTCTGACCTATTAGATACTCATACTGAAGTAAGGTATCATCAACCTCTTTTTGTGTATATTTCTGTCCTGTTTCAGGATTAATCTCTACACCTACTTTAGCATTGTATGCAGCTCTTTGAACAGCTAATGTTCTCTCAACACTCTCGGGTGTTGTGGTCATAGTAAATAGATTGAAAGCAGCATCTGATATCTCAGGTAGCGTGTTGTTTTTAACGGCACTTGAATAGGCTGAAGGAGCACCTATGACTGCACCACCTATAGCTCCTGCAACACCTGCCTTAACTATCTCCTCAGCAAACTCCATATTAAAAAACTCGCCCTTTGATATATCTATTGATTGCTTATAAAAGTCCTGACCCTTAACTAAATCATAAATCTCTTTCATATAGGTCTCGGAAATCTGTTGAGCCGCTTCAGTTTCCATCTCAGCTAAAGAAGCTGCTCCTGAAAGAATAGCTCCTTTAGCTATCTTATTCATAACTGAACGCTCAATTATCTCTTTAAATGTCCTCTTTGTTCCCTCCTTTGCTGTCTGTGCCCCGAACTTCTTTAATGCCTCTACTGTTAGCCTACCTACAATAGAGCTTTTATTTAGTACGTTTCTATAACCCGTGTTCTCTAGTATACCTGATACAGTCGCAATAGGAGCAAGTATAAGAAACTTCTCATTCTCAGATATATTTGCAAACTCAGGAATGTTGTCCATCTCTCTAGCTAAACCATCCATCTGAAGAGCTGCAAAAGATACAACGCCTCCACCGCTAACCATTGCAGGCAAGGACTCTGCGACACCCATTAATGTGCCTAGCAAAAATGATTGGTCTTTTACTCCGGCTATTGTTTCTTCAGATGTTTTAGCGTCTGTAATCACACCTCCTGTAGCTAAGCTACCAAGACCGCCTCTTAACTCTTCAGACACATTAGCCTTACGCTCTCTTCTCATTTCATCTGTCTGATATCCTATAGCATTTTCATCATATCCTGTTGCTAGATTTATTAAATTAGAAAATGCGTCATCAGCTAATCCATAGAATCCGGAAACCATTCCTCCTGCTCCTTCACCAATACTCTGAGCTAGAAGTGCAGGGACATTGTTAAGGTCCCACATATCAGCCATCATCATAGCTCTATCTCCTTCATACTTCTGCATCTGAGATACGTCAGACTTTAGATTGGTTTCTTTCTTTAACGCAGCTTTATATGTGGCTTTATAGACCTCCGCTATATCGTTTGTCTCCTTTATAAGGTTATTGTATTCTTGCTCAGCCTCATTACTTTTCCATAGTCCATCAACCATCTGACTATTCTTTAAGTCTTCAGCTTTCTTCGCAGCTTGATTGATTAGTATTTCTTGACTACTTAGTAATGCACTTAAGGTATTTAATGTTTCAGCGTCCTTATCAATCCTTTTAACAGCTTGCTTTTGCCACGATGCTCCTTTAACAACTATTCCTGATATCACCTCATTTTTAATAGCCTTGCTAGGGTCTGATGGCTTAACCATAGCCTGCTCAAGCATCTTTTCTTCTGATAACTCTGCCGCTGAGTAAGCATTAGCTAAAACCCTTCGGAGCTCAGACCCATATTTTTTATCAGTAGCATTTGTCCAATTGTCAAGAGGGAGCTGACTTCGACCAAAAAAGCTTAGTGGCTTTCCGTCAGGACCTTCAGCCGAAAGCCTGTCTGATGAGCCGACCTGACGAAATTTAAAACCGTACTGCTCAAACATATTGTTAAGCTTTTCTACTGCCTCCTCTTCCTCTGCCCCTACAATAGTATTAAAATTAACAGCATCAATTGCCGCATCAAAACCATATCCCGGCATAGGTTGGCTAGGGTCTACAAACTCTCCATTCAAATATACATACCCTGCATTCTTCTTCTTGTCGTTATAGTAGTCTTCTACATAAGAGTTGTATAGGTCCCTTGCAGCCGTGCTTTTGTCTGCTTGAGACATTAAGCGTAATAAAAAAGAGTTATCATTAAGTAACAAGGGTATTTGTACCCCCATCTCAATAAGTTTTTGTTTATCTAAGGTCTTCGTTTCAGGATTATAAGCCTCCTGATACACCTCTTTAAATGACGGCTGAGTCCCAAAACCTAGCTTGGCACCATCAAGCTTTAGTTGAAGGTCTTGAATCTCCTCCTGTATTGGTGCAGCATCTTTAGCATTACGCATTCGCTTAGCTGTTCTTTGCAGCTCATCACCAATTGATGAGTCATATACTACATTCCCGAACCTATCGTACATAACCTCTCTCTCAGTGGTAGGTGGAGGCACATCGGCCTGAAGCGCATTGGATAAATCACCCTCAAGCTTGTCTATATATCGTTGAATATTTTCAGCACGAACACTAGGGTCTGATGCCTCAAGGTCCACCTCAACGCCACCTTCCTCAACAAACTTAAATCGTTCAGGTTGTTCGTACACATCTTGTCGAGTATACTCTACAGACTTCATAGGCTCAAAACCTTCTTTTAATTCTTCCTGTGAAAAAGAACCGCCAAAAAGACCTCCTAAAAATTGAGATTGTTCGTCAGTAAGTTCAGTTTTCTCGGCTGATTCCAATGAACCATCTTCCGATACGGATACCGTATCTTCTTTTTTTTTTAATGAGTCTTCTACTGCCTCAGGGCCTGCAGATGTAGGTGCATAACCAACTAATACATCAAAGTCTGATTTGTTTTTAGTGTATCCATCTGCTCTAGCTAACGTATACATCTGCTGAACAGCATCTGAATTGCCACCCATAAGGACTTTAAAATCTTCATAACTCTTTGTATAGCCATCTCCTTTAGCGAGTCCATACAATACCTGTAATGCTTCTTCGTTCATTCTATTTTTTTAAAATCCTGACATCGAGTTGCTTCCACCTCTTTTTCTATACCCTGTAGTTATATCCGCATTTGATATTTGAGACTCTATAGCTTGCATCAACTCCGTATTACCCACACCTATTTCTAAAGTTAGGTCGCCAACTTTATAAACTTTTGTAGGTATAGTTTTATCTTCTCCTCCTGCCTCTCTCCACTCTTCTTCTGTGCCTGTAAAATTAAGCTCTCTCCTTGCCCTGTCATAAGTTTGGGCATCTTTGATTATGTTTTCCGTAACGGGTACTCCAAATAATGCCGCAAACTTAAATAACGGGTCTCTACCTATTGTCCTTTGTGTTGTTCCATCAGTTAGTTCCCTATCAAAGAAAACTCTTTCCCTCATTTTTCTGTAAAAATCCGTAGCCTCCTTGTCCGTATTATCGCTAGGTCCTTTAGGAGCAGGAGGAGCAAATCCTTGTGTTGCTGAAACCTTTCTGTTTAACCCCACTAGTACCTGCTCTCCCATCTTCTCTTTCATATAGTCAAGAAGCTTCTTCCCTGACTCTGATGTGAAGTCAGCCTGTGGCATACCACCATCGGGCTGCTCTGAGTTAGCGACTAAAAGAAGTGTGTGCTCATTGGCCTCTGCAGGGTCTCGTGTGAGCTCAATCTTCTCACCGTCAGGACCGTATACCAAGAAGTCTTGCAATGTACTTAATGCGTTGTAAGGATTGCTCTCGAAGTTTGCAGTTATCTTTTTTTCTAATGCGTCAGTAAATAACTTACCATCCTCACCCATCTGCCTTACATCACTTATTGTTGTAAGCTTTCCTCTGCTTCCTCTAGTGAGTATCTGATAGTCTGTAGCAAATGAATCAATGATACCATCAACAGCACCTGCAGCATCGTACTTGTCTATCTGAGCACTGAGAGCAAAGTTCAATGAGTTGAGTGTTCTATAGTCACTAGGATTGTTACTCATCTTAGCAGTGTAAGGATTGGTCTGAGGGTCGTAAGGTTTGCTTGGGTCACGAGGCACTCTCATACCTGCACTCACCTGACCGTCTGCCGGATTGATGTATAGAGATGATGAGGTTAGGTTTCCGAATCCTTCAACCTCTCCAAGTAAGAACGTCTCTAAGCCTGCGTTCTCACCATTCTTCTGTCGCTCCATAAACTCCCCGTACTTGTCGTTGTACTTCTTCATTATATCAAAGGCATCTGATGTACCCTGCTTGAGATTCTCTCTACCTACTAAATAATCTTTTAATGAAAGCTTTCCTGCCTTAAGGTTTCTAAGCTGCATCAGCTGAAACTGCTGTGCGTTATTGGCATACTCTAACGCCCACTTATTCATACCCCTATGCTCTCCCTGCGGAGAGTTCATAAGTGTCTCACCAAATTCTCTTGAGGCCTTATCAATGTCAGCCTTCATCTTGTCACGATTCTCCTGCTCCTTGAGTAGGGTATCTGACATTGTCTTGCCTATGGCTCCCCAATCGACATAGTCCTCTGCACTTCGTTCTGCGTATTTATAGTATGTAGCCATGTGTTATCAGTTTGTTAGCCCCATAAATGGAAGCATTACTGCAGGATTATTAGCATAATCTTTGCTGTTTTGCTGAAATTTTTCAGCCATATTATAGGAATCTTGCGCAGACATATTATTCATTGGTGAAGAATTCTTCTTACCTCCATACAACTCAAACATCGCCTCTCCTGTTATCGGATTTACTGATGCCATCTGCTGACCAACACCTGCTAATGAACCAAAGCCTGATGTGATAGCTGCAGTCTTAGCTGCCTGTGCGTCTGCCTCTGCCTTCTGTGCTCCTGCTGCCTCATCTTTAGCCAACTGACCTAGCTCTTTAGCCACCCTCAGCTCATCACCCGCTTTTAACAGCTCTATACCCTCAAGTTTTTGTGTTTTTTCTGCCTGAATTTTAGCCTGTGCTTCATTTGCTGCCATAGCTATAGCACCTACACGACCCATACCTGCAGCTCCCATCTCGGCTGCTGCCTCAGTAACTTGTGCTGCCTGTTGTGCAGTCCTCTCACGTTGCTGTTCATATGGAGTATCGCTTACTGTTAGTGCCTCGTAAGGTTTGACCTCTATCTGTTTCTTTGCTTCGGCCACGGCTTTCTTTGCCGCTGCGTTGGCCTTATCTATTTCTTTTTGTCGTTGACCTGCTTGAAGAAAAGAGCCAACCCCTGACAGGGCCTGTACTCCTAATCCAATTGCTGCTAATACCATGTAAATATTCTTTGATTACTTACAAAGATAGTAAAATTAAGGGAAAGATTTCATCACCTCGCTCTCTACTGCAAATAACTCTGTAGCAGTGGTGTCTGTATTTGTTAAAACAAACTTACAGTAGTGACCAAGTATACCATGTGATTCAGCAACCTGATTCTTTGCAAACATAAAATAATCAGTGGTTCCTGCAGGTAAACTACCTGCCGTTGTATCTACAATAATCTTATTAATTCCTGCGGGTAGGTCTACCTGAATATTTGTTATTGTACCACATAATGTGGGTGTAGAGTTAGCGGCAACAGGAGTCGCAATAAAATACAATGTATCTCCTATACTTACAATACTCCCTATGTCTGTGCCTATAGCAAAGATAATCTCTGCAGCAGCAGGTGCTGCCACGTTAGTGTTTGAGCTAGCCCCTATACCATTCAATGAGCGGAGTGGATACTCTCCTGCATCTGCAGGTGTAGCTCCTGTGTTACGCATAAACGCATACCAAGCCCCTTCCTTCTTTACAAAGTAAGAGGCATCAATTGAACCTGTGGTCTGTTGGTCTGAGGTGTATGTACCACCCCAAGCTGAGTCAGACTCAAGATTAATAGTCTTGAACAGCTTATTCTCAAGAGGCTGCTCGTTAAATATACTTGTTATCTGTGAGTTGTACTGTACACCATAGTAGTTATTGCGAAGGTCATTTGTATTATGACGGTATATGTTACCGCCCTTAAATGAGTACAGGTAGCTATTCATCCCTATCATCATATCAGGATAATATGAATAGAATGAAGGGAACCCCTGTGCTGATTCGCTATATGTTAGTGTGTAGTTTCCTGTTAATGCTGCCATATCTATTAAGTAAAGTAATCGTAAATAATGTACATATATTGGTCAGTTCCAACAGCGGGTAGTGTTACGGTTCCTGTAACTAGCGGTGTAGCACCTGTTAAAGGAAGCGATGTAGCTGCCGCTAGTAATGCCGTGATGTCTGCAGGAGTGTTATTATATAGAGTAGCACTTCGTAGGAACATCAGCCTATTACCTCCACCAAAGACGAAACTATCAGACGACCTCTTGTTACTAATAATAGAAAGTACAGCCCCATTGTTAGGTATAATACCACCTCCTTGTGGAGCAGTAATAACTGTATAGTCGCTCACCTCTTCCGTTGCCGCATCGCCATCACCAAGTGCAAGCCTTACCCTCTTACTGTGTAGGGGAGAGACAAATGTTGAGCCCTCAGCCCATTGATACTGATTATGAATAGTATCACCTACCTGTGCGTCTCTACTTACACATACCTCAATAAGAGTTATCTGCTGTGCTTGCGGACATCCTACCGTTATATCAAGTACAACAACCTGTTTACCTCCCGGAGGAGCAGTGTCAGGCGTAAGCGTGATTACTACATCCTCATCGGAAACACTGTTTTTTGTAAAGTTAAATGTTCCTGCACCTGTTGTATTGACACTCGTAGACGTACCCGTATAGTCCTCTGCTATCACTATAAATCCTGTAGTAGAGAATGATATAATGTTATATGATATCTCACAAGTCCCCACGGTGTCTCCTACATTTACTGTAAATGAAACGGGTGAAGCCGCTGTAACTGTTAATCTTCTTTGAACACCACAGCTTACTACAACAGGTTCTGTTGGTAGCTTTTTAGTATTTGAAGATAATACAAACTCATTCATGTATGGGTCAAATGCTCCAAGCTTTTGAGTATCAAAGCCTCCTAAAAATAAATCTCTAAACCAAGAACGCATACCGAACTCAGACAACACCGTTAGCTGCTCGTTCTGCCCTGAGCCCCTAAGTTGTATCAAAGCACCTCTCTTTGCATCTGTAAAGAACTTATCGTATCCATACTGAACAAAGCTTTCAGGATTAGAGCTGATACCATACTGCTCAACTCTTGCAATCTGAGTTCCAAGAACCTCAGGGACTGATGTGATTGCACTACCTGCAGCAGCATCTGATAATAAATTCTTTCCTGTTAGTACGTATGATATCTTATCTTCCTGAAGTGTAAGGATGTCTGTCTCCCTTCCTGATATTATCTGTATAGGACCAAATGACTCCTCAAGATTTTTAAAGTTAAGGATGCCTAAGTTAAACTCATTTAGCTTATTAACATTTGTCTCTGTGTTAAACACACCACTATATGTGAGGGCTGCAAATCTATCAGCCTCTTTATAATCCTCTGCCGATGTACTAAAAACTCTTTCGCCCATTCCAAACTCTTTACCTTTTAAGGAGTCTCTTACTCTATAGCTTTCTACTCCGTTACCAAAAGAATAGCAGTTTCCAAAGTCTGTATTGACAATGCCTGTGTTTACTGCTGATTGATTACGAACATTTCCTGTATGGAATCCTGTTGCTTGGTCTATGGCATAAGACTCTGATGACTCATACCACACATCAGGTAAAGCATCACTTGGCTCTGTCTCAAATACTAAAAAATTAGTATTTCTTACAATCCTAATGTAGGATGATACGTAGGACTTTCCCGACTCATTACCAAGAGGCACACCAAATGACTCGGCACCTTTAAAAACAAATCTAATCTCTCCATTAGTAGCACCCCCCGAAGTATCTAAAAACCAAACAAAACTACCCACAGGTTGTGAGTCTAAGCTATAATTATTTGCGGTGCTAGTGACAACTCCTACATAATTAAACTGAGATATAACTGCTTCTCCTGAATTTAATATATTAGCGTTTATAACTGCGTCAATGTTGTTTGCGGTAAACCAATCTATTACCGAGGTGTAACTACTTGTAATATTATCAAAAAATTGCAAAAATGTAGCATTAATAGTCGACACCGGGGTTAGGTTGCCGTCATTAACATCAAAATTACTATTCCTTCTTATCTGCATAAACATTTCTACTGTTGAACCTACAGGAATATCTATATCCACACCAAAAGGCCCCGTTAAAGGAGGCACCCCTGAAGCATTTCCTGTTCCACCGCCATATCCATGGTAAACATTTGTAGGAATAGAATCAGGCCCCCCAAAGTCTCCTCCTTCAACCGTATAAAGTGTTGGGGTGACTGTAGGGAATATTGAAAAAAGTGTGGGGTCAATAGAGAAGTCTATAGGCATCACCTTCATATAAACTCCTGCGGGTGGCGTTGCTCCCGTGGAGGTAGTTATAAATCCTGAGCCTTGAGCCTTCTTCTCCAAAACCTTAACAGACCTGCAGTTTGAAACAAATCCCTCAGAGTCTCTTTTAACAATTAGTCTAGCGGCCTCCTCTACTTTTTGAGAGTTTTCTCCTTCAAGTTTTATATATGCATACTCCCCTGCTACATCTAAATAAAACTCGTCTGCATAAATAGTCTGATAGCCTTCCAAGTCAGGTTTAATACAGAACTTATATCTTGTAGCAAAAGATGGTGCTAACTGATATGTGGGTATAGTTACTTGTATCCTGTTCTTTAAATGAGAAATACCACAAGGGGTGTATACGGAATTAAATTCACTAACCAACGCTGTGCTAGCTCTCCCAAAATCATCCATATATATAATTCCTACCTCATAGTTTCTATTACTATGTAAGCTCAAAGAAGATGATGAAGATTTAAATACTGCGTTAGGACTAGATATGTTAAAATATTCATATGCACTTTGTGTAGCTAGAGCATTAGGATTTGCAATATCTGTGACCCGCCTCATCGCTAACACAGTAAAAGTAATTATATTACTACCCACAGAAGTACCAATAAGTATACCCTCACCATTATTTTGAGTTCCCGGAGGAGTTATAGCAGACGTTCTTCCCGACACATACTTTGTCCAAGTAGTAGCTAATGCGGCATCTAATACATTTGTAATGTTACAATTGTAGCTGTCCGTAAATGTAGTGCCTGAACACGATGTAGGATTAGTAGGGTCATATACAGGCAGGATTGTTCCTCCCGGCAACGCTGTCCCAACCTTATCTATAAAATCTTGGTTAGTGGCTAAATCATTTACAGAGGTAAAGTCTTGCTGAAGCTGATATGTAAAAGATACAGGAGTGCTTACAGATTCTTCTATTGGTACTCCGTTTGGCGGAGTTGTATTACTAAAAGATGAGTGTACCAATGTAAAAGATATTGATATCTCAGAACCTCTCGTTAATTCTATTGCCTGAAGGTTTATACTTAAAACAGAATCCGCAGCGACAGTGCCATCAAAAGTAAAATTATGAGATGACGCCACCGCTGAAAGCGGCACAATGCTTACTGATTCTGATATTAAATCTGCATCAAAGTCTAGCCTTAATGCATTATTATTTTTGTCTCTTAAATTATATCCCTCTACATAGTTTCCATAAACCAATCTATTCCCCATGACAGTCTGTGCCTGAGCGAATCTAGGGACATTGTCAAAAAGTCTCAGCAGCTCTGAGTCAGGCAATACGGTGAATATCTGATTAGAGTTAAAAACAAAAGTATAGTCAGTATTGTCCGCAAATCCTTCATCGGTTTTATCAAACTTTCGTGCAACCTTTATAACATTGCTCTCAGATTCTTTGAAAATTAAATCAATACCTTTAACTAAAGGTCCTCCTGAGTTGTAGGTTACATTAATTTCGTTATTAATATTCTGCATACCTTCATTTAGCTGTGATGCGTCACTATAATCAAATGCTCCACTTGCAAAAGCAGGTTTTGAAAATGGTGAAGTTGCTGAATACTGATTATTCTCATAGCGATACCTATAAGCAAAGCACAGGAACCTATCCTTAACATAGTTCTCATCTCCTCCCGTATCTGATAATGTAAATGTGGGAGCTGTTAAAGGTGGCTTCTTTATTACAAGCAACTCCTCTGCGGTGAATTGGTCTACCCCTCCTGATGGCTCGGCATAGTTCTTATTGATATCAATAAACCTAGGTGCATTATAGTCATCGGTAAAGAATAGGAAGTCCTCTACCATATCTATACCTGTAATAAGGTATGTAGGGTTAAAGTTTAGTGTGGTTTTAGATGTGCTACCATCACGCTCACTTACTACGTGATACGTTAGTATGTCCTCCTTTACATTTAAAGATACTATAAGGTCAAGCTTATTTATAGCTCCTGATGTAAAGCTACGGTCATGAATAAACCAATATATAGTCTCACGGGTTCCGTCCTCAAAGGCACCAATACATCGAGCGTTACTGCTTAAAGGATTGCCGTCAAACTCAAGTGTTGTAAGCTGAGTGTTACCCTTTGAGTTCTCTACCGAGCCTATCTCTGACTGCTCAGTAGAACCAAGTCTTACGTTTAAGGCATCAATGTATTCTCCATTGGGTACGAGTCTTTCATCGACACCCTTATTCATTTTGCCCGATATAAAATGTCGCTTTGTATTAGCCATCTATTTCATCCATTTATCACGCCCTCGAAGATTCATTAATAATCTTCCGGGGTGAATATTACTTATTCTGATTTTAGCATTGCGTAGCTCTGCACTTTTCTTCCTGCGAGCCCTAGCAATTACATACTCCTGCGTGTTGAGCTTTGAATTTAAAACCTCATATGTAATGTAAGAGTATATGTACTGCTCAAATAACTTGTTTACCTGAACCAATGAGTCTGCACCATTCTCCATACCATCAGATACATACTCTAGTATGCACGACTCACCCGACATAGAGGAGTCAAAGTTTATTACGCCTGAGCGTTTATCTATCTTGAAGGTAGGGTTAGCATTAGCCGTCTCTGTATTAAGGCCATAGAACGCTCCTATGCCGTAGTCAAAGTACCAATACCCATCATAGTTATAACCCTCAGCACCGTGAAAAGGACTAGCCTCGTTAAGGTAGATGCTCTTCTGTGTGCCTGTAATCCTATCCATATCAAGGTTAGAGAACTCAGGCTTCAATACGTTTCCGTCTTCGTCAAATAATATCTTATAGTTATTGTCCTGTAGGTAAGCACTCGAGCTATTGATTTGAATATTCTCAGTCAAAGGACGAATCAATCCATCCTTGTACAGTGATACCCTAACCCAATTGACATAGTCAGGTGGAAGAACAAACCTCAAGGCATCGTCTACATTTAGCTGTAGTACCTTAATCTCTTTGAACGCATCATAGTTTAACTCCTGAATCCCTCGCTTTGCGTGGAATAATATCTTGTATCTCTCCTCGTTATTAACTATCGAGTGGTTCCCTGAGTACATCAGCATATAGTTATTTACAATATCATATAGGCTGACATACTGATAGGAGCCCCAATTAGCATCCTCAGGATTCTTGCCATCATTCTCGTAGTATTGGTATTGTGATATATACGCCATTATCTTTCTTTTTGGTCATTCATTGTTTCCTCTCCTTTACCAAACTGCACTGCCGCTACCTCTCTTATAGACATTCCTGCATACTGAAGTATCTTATTGACTAGCTCTACTTGGTCATCGTTACTCAACTCAAAGTCTTGGAAGTCAGGCTGAGTAGAATCAAACATTGGCTCACCGTTTGTTAGTGTTACATAGGTCCACTTAGGGTCCTTAGGATATCTTATGTACTGACAAAGTATTCCCTCTGTTAGTGTTGATGGGAATGCAGTTAGCAACGATGCCTCTTGCGTATACGCAGGAAACATTCTACTTGGTGCTGTCAACATAGAGTTGTTAAGCATTGTAATCTTAGAGTGTGTAACCTTCTCAAGCTCATTCTGCTTAGGCTTGAATATAACATATTCTGCACCAAGGTTTACTAATCCATCAAATATCCCGGCAGATAAGTTTAATGATTGACCACTAGCTATACTAGTTACCGTTGCGTGTGTTGGCGGTGTAGGTAAAAGATTAAAAACAATATCTCCTACCTGAACGTCTGTGTCTCTAAAGGTTGCATTACTATCTATAAGCTGCGTTGCAGAAACAGTTGTTATTGTTCCGGTTGCAGCTATTGTCTCATAACCCAATACCTTATTGATAAGGTAGTAGTCATCACCTGTATATGCGGGTGCGGGTAAAAAGAATGTATTGTTGGTATTGTGTGTAAGGTATTTTGTTTCTGAGAAAATCTCAATCACTTCCTCATACCCCTTCTTAATATCAGCTAGTCCTGTACCTGACTGTCTAGCATTCTCTTTATTTATCTGATAGTTATACTGATAGAAGTAATCATCAAAGATATCTAGCTGAGCCTGCTTAGCAAACAGATTGAAGTCTGATGGGGATATGTAACCGTAGTTGTTTTTGTTTAAAACGGACAGTACCGTATTCCTTACTGAGTTAATCATCTTTATTGTTTACACAAAGATAATGAAAAAAAAAGAGGGCTCCTTAAAAGCCCTCTCCTGTTCGTTTCAATACTTATTTGTATTATGCGATAGCAATTCCTGTAACGGTTACTGCTCCACCTGCTGCCAAGGTTAAACCTGCAAGGCTTACGTCATACTTTGGATTAGTCCAAGAAGTCTGAAGTGCTGCAATTACAGAGTCCTGAATACGGTCTCTTACAGAAATATCTCCAAGAGCCACAGCCCCATGAGTTATTGTAACAACATCCTGTGCTGCTGCATTTCCGTAAGTAATAGTAACTGTGGTAGTGCTCGCTGCCTCAATTAGAACAATGCCATCAACAGCAACTAGCTGTGATGTTTCTCCGGGAGCATTAATGGGAATAGATAAAAACTTTTGCATGATAAAAAAAAATTACAAAATTATGTGAGAATATTCTCAGTACAAAGATACATAAAAAAAGGGACCTGTTTAGGTCCCTTCTTGCTTAAATAAACATTCAAACATTCGTTATGAGGATTACAAATGTACAAATAATATACCAAATAAAAAAATTATAATAGCTTCTCTAAAACCTTCAGTGCCTCTACACCCTCATCGCTCTTGAAATAAGTAGCGACAGTGAAGTGACCGTCCTCTCCGAAAGGAACTGTAAGTAGCTTCTTTTTATTTGTAGTGGTATTATACCATACCTCCTTCTGATTCTTTCTAAACTGAATGATTCCTTTATCAAACATCATCATCACCTTGGACTGTAGCTTCAGCTCAGGGTCTCTAACAACGTCTAAGAACTCTTCAGGATAGTTACGAGCGTACACAAGTATGTCTCGCTTCATCTCGGCTGTAGAAATCTTTGATACATCTACACCAAATAATACTGCAGAGATACTCTCAAGCTGCTCGATACTTAGCTGTCGTGCCTCAATTAATGCATCAACCTCTAGGTTCAAGAACTCTACATCCTCTGATGCATCCTTCTCATCGTTAATCTCTTCATACTTTAACCCATTCATTGGATGATAGTATAAGAACTTCTGAAGTACCTGATTATTTTTTGGCACGTAAAGCATACCATCCTCAAAGATTATAGGCTCAACAATTGCATTGCCGTCCTGCTCATCTTCAAATGGAGTCTTCTGATTTCGTGCGTATCTTAATGGTTTGTTTACCCCTGTCTCTTCGTCAAACCATAGTAGTGGATATCGTTTAGTATTACGAGTTGGTAACATAAACGTAAGTGGGGAGTTTTGTTTTTTAAGCCTATAGGCTTTGTCTGTGTATTTCTCTTTCTTTTGCATTAGATAAAATTTAATTTTTAAAAAATAGGGAGTGCCCTAAGACACTCCCTTATATTGTAGTAACTACTCTTACTCTTGGAATAAGAAGAAGTTGTTCGCTCCTAGAGTACATACTGCTCTCTCAGAAAGGAAGTTTACTTCCATTGCATCTAAGTCAGAAGTACGAGCCCCTCCGGCTGAACCTGTAATCCAAGTCTTGTATCGTCTGTCTTCAGTCTCTGAAGCTCTGTAACGTACGTGAAGGAAAGGACGCTTAGCATTCTTACCCATGATTTGGTCATATACAGTAGTTGAACCTGCAGGTACTAATAGTCCGTTTACACGTCCTGAGTTAGCTCCTGTTGGAAGTCCACCTCTCATTGTTGGGTCGTTCAAGTATTTCCAATCAGACTTGTAGAAGTCATATCCTCTTCGGAATCCTGTGAATCCAAGGTTAAGTGCCATCTCTTCGTCATTGTCAAACAATCCGTAAGATGTACCACCTGCACCATAAGAGTTCTGAGCTGCTAACATATCATCAATGTCGAATCCAAACTGTCGGTCTAGGAAGATAACATTCTCCTCGATAGCACCTTGCTTGTCAAGACGTGAGATAACAGCATCGAAGTCTGCAAGTGCGACAGGGTTTCCACCGCCCCATACATTTCCTCGGTTCTCTACTACGTAGAAGATACCTTCAGAACCTTTGTTACCAAACGATGCGTTCATACCTGCTCCTGCTCCTGCGTTAGACGCTGCTGAACCTGCTGCTGCAGGAACTGCCTCAATCATTGCAGTCTCAAGATAGTCGTCAAAACGTAGACGAGTCTCATGCTCAGACTTCAAATACCACAAGTATCCTGTAGCTCCGTTCTCTGTCTGTACTTCAATCCATCCAATCTGTGCCATGTCAGAACCTGATACCTCATACTTATCTTTTAAGATAATTGGAGAGTTATCGAAAATCATGTCGTCAGCTTCTAAGGAACCTGCCATTCCAACTGTTCCTTTTCTGAACTCAGAACCGTAGATGAATACTGTAACATCAGAGTTACCTACTCCTGTACCCGCTGTAACAAGACCTCCCGCCTCATATAGGGCTACTTGGAAAGTGTTTGCTGTAGGTACACTAACTACTACTCCCTTGTTGCTTCCGCTTCCGTTGTTCTGAACAATCATAACCGTCTGTCCTGTACGGATAGCGATAGATGGTGTTCCTAAAGCTCCTGCTGTTGAACCTGCAGGTGCTAAAGCGTCATTCACTTGGAATGTAGGGTTTAGAGTAGCTCCCGCTGCTGCGGTTCCTACCTGAGTGTATTTCGTATGTAATCTTCCTTGCTCTGCCCATTTAATAAGGTCTGAGTTAGAAGGCATCTCTGCACCTACTAATCGTAGGAAAGATGCAATTGTTCTATTACCGTAACGCTCAAATTCTTTCTCATATGTATCAGGAAGATACTGATTCAAAAAGTTGAAGTCGGTAATGTAGTTTGTTGCTGTGGGAATCTGCGTTGCAGATGGCTGCAAATCAAATCCCGGTACTGCTTGTACTGCCATTTTCTTTTTCTTTTAAAATTATTTTTTCTTTATACTTCTTATTTTCAAGCCTTTACCCGAATCAGGGTTGACAGCTCGAATCTGCATCCCTCCCTTTGTTGTCGCCTCGGGTGCTGTACGCTCAGACATCTCTATATTTTTCATCTTGCGTGTAACATCCTCGGTTGCAGAAGCCTTACCTTGTTCGTAAAAGAACTGAGCAAACTTCTCAGGGTTTGATGCAACTGCTATTGCCCTATGGTATCCTTCAGCATCTGAGATTAAACCATCATCTGTCATGTACTTATTTATAAAGGTCATAACATTTGACTGCTCCTTCTTTAATGCGTCTGCGGACTGCGGTGAATATAAGACGGAGTTACCATCAACAGAGAACTCAAAACCTTTGAACTCTCCTCCGAACACCTCGTTGGTTTTTTCAATAAACCAATCTCGTCTACGCTCCCCCTCAACCTTTTGGGTTTCAGCAGATTTTATATATTGCCTATAGCTCTCAAGCTCCTCCGAACTAACTCCCGAGCCCTCACCTCCACTTGACTCAAGTGGCTGCTTGTATTGCTCCTTCATTCCGTTGAAGTAACTCTTCGCTTTTGCAATCGCTTTTTTCTTTGCTAGCTTTATCTTCTTAATATCTGACTCTTCATCAACTTCTTCGTCATAGTCAAACTCTTCAAGCATAATGTCGATGTCGTCATCATCAAGCCCTTCTTCAGTGGCCTTATAATAAGACTCTAGCAAATCGTCAGGGTGCATCTCATCGAAGTCTTGTTGTAATCTAACAAAGTCCTCGAATCCACGACCCGTCTCTTGTTTGTATTTAAGATAGGCTGCTACATCTTCAGGTAATTCCTCTGAAGATTCTCGCTCAGAAACCAACTCATCAAAAGAGTTAATCTCTTTGCCATATCTTTTTCCAATATATGAAAGAACGTCTTCCTCACTTAACTCTGAGGATTGAGTTTCTATCTCGCCTTCCGGCTTTGTCTCTTCTTGCTCTTGCGTGGTGTCTACACTCTCCGTGCTTGACTCCACTGCTTCATTGTTAGTCTCTCCTGATTCGCTATTTAACGACTCTTCGTGTTTCTCAAGAAGTTCTTTCTCTACTTCTTGTGTTGATTTACTCTCAGGAGTACCAACTGCTGTTACTTTAATTTCCATTTAATTTGATTTTTACAAAGTTAGTTATTTTTTTCGAGCGATTTAACGGGGTTCAAACTCAGCTAAATCAAATCCATCTAAGCTATCCTCATTAGATTCAAACTTCTGTGGAGGTAGATTATTCTTTCTTTGATTTATTAACTGCGACTGCTCCGTATTCTGCTGACTAATCCTTTCAGACTTCGCTTTCTCTCTCTCAGTCTCTCTAGTCTGTAGAGCATTCTCAGAGATATCACGAAGACTCATACTGTATTGGAACTCTTCAGCCATTAACTGTCTCTTAAGCTCTGCCTCATTCTTCATCTTCTCAATATCAAAAGCAATCTCAGCCTGCTTAATCTGCATCTTAGACTGTGTCTCTGCCTGTATCTTCTGCATAGCTGCTTCTGCTGCCATCTGCTGTGACTGCAACTGAGCCTGCTGCTGCATAGCCTGCTGCTGCATCTGCATCTCACTCTCTCTCTGCTGAAGAGCTTTACGCTTCATCTTCAAGAACTGATTAGCTAGCTTAATGTTTCTTATCTCTCTAATATCAATAGCATCCTCAAGGTTGATATCATTCTTAGATAGTGCCATCTGAATATTCTGCTCTAGCTGAGCTTTCTCCTCTTCGTCAGGACTAACCTCGATGAATATACCAAAGTCGTATAGATATAAATCACCTATCTCTCCAAGTATACTTACATTATATTTACCTATCTGATTGATAAACTCCTCTTTGAAGTCAGAGTATTCAAGTATATCGGCAATACGATATGTTAAAGACTCTGCAAGACTTCTATATATATAGAGGCTACCATCAAGTATATGTCTTGTTGCGGTGTTAGAGTTTAGTGCCGCTAGCTTCTGTAGACCAACCAATGAGTTAGGGTCAGGTGTAGAACCGTCACGGGCCTCGTTTAATCCTGTCACCGCACGTATCATATCTAGATAGTGGTTGTAGTTGTATATCAGCATCTGAGCCTTACTCGCTCCTGATGATGACTGAAGCTCCTTGATAGGAACCTTTCCTTGATTGTATTCTCCATCCTGAGTGTAGCTTCTACCAATCACACTACCTGTTTGGAAGTATAGTCTTAATGCATCCTCCGGATTATAGGCACTGCCTGTACCAAGGTCTACCTCATTCAATCCGTCTGCATCTATATATACACCGTCAGGTACAACTCTTGATATCACCTGCTGTAGCTTAAGGTGTGTCATCTGAATTAAATCAGCAAAAGGAATCATCCTTCTTACCAATGACTCAATAACTCCCTTGTACATTCGTGGTGCTACTGCGACATAGTTTGGTAGAGCGTGCTGACTTGCAGACTTTGGTCTTACCATATTCTTTGCAAGCTCCCACTTAAGGATAATGTTTGTACCCATAACCATAACGCCATCGTACCAAACATCAATAGTCTTCTCAATCTTCTCGAATCTACCCTCCTCCATCATCTCTACAGGTGGATTGAATTGGTCATCCTTCTCAATAACTTTAGAACCACCACCCTCAAGAATCTTTTTCTTATAGACCATCTTCTTGGTGGTCTTATAATTAAAGTACATCAATGTACAGGTATCTCTATAGAAGATATCATTCTCATAATACTGAGCCGTATTATAATAATCATACCAACTCTGACTGTATTTAGATATCTCCTCTAAATCCTCCCTTGTTAATGTAGGGTCTATCTTTAATAACTCCGTGATAGGAACTGTCTTTATCTCTCCCCAATAGAAGCAGTCCTTAAAGTGAGGGTCCTCTGTATAGCTGTACACCACATTCGCAGGGTCTACATAAGAAACCTTTACTCCTGAGCCCTGAAGGAACTCTGTCTTAGACATACTGACACCCAATACGGTTAGGTCATAGTCTAGTCTCTTTCTAATATCTTGATAATGATTCTCTGAGAATATAGTATCAATAGCCTCTTCCTCTGCTATCTCAATAGCGGGCTTATAGTTAAGATTCATATATAGTGCTAGCTCCTCATCATTCTCAGGAAGCTCAGCAGGATTCATAGCGAATGGGTCAACACCCGACTTCTCTTGTATAGTAAGAAGAACATCCTTAGCCGCCATCTGACCCTCTATGATATCTTGGTACTTGCTTCTTTTAGACTGAGACAATGCATCCTCTGAGTATGCCTTAACTCTAAATAGTCTGTCAGACATTCCGTTTACAACGATGTCTACAAACTTAGGTAATATAGGAACAGGTGTCCAATCTAAATTAAGGTAGGATAAATCCCCATCAATTGCTAGTTCGTTTTTATATTTAGCAATGGACTGCTCTCCCCTTGCGTATAATCTGAGTCTATGAAAATCTCTCCACTGACTATAGTATCTGCAAGAGTTGCCATCCTTTCTAAACCATTCATACTGAATGGCTTGACCAATCTGTAATCCAAACTCGTCTGTCGCTTTCTCTGCATCAGACACAAATTGACTTGGGAATCCTACAGATGAAATGTTTATCTTTACATCCTTCATCTTCTAATTAATTCACTTGTTGTTCCTTTATTACTATACCTTGCAAAGTTAATACTTATTTTCGACTCTTTTTTCTCAGGGATATACGAGTTCTTCTGAGTCGCCATTATTGCAAGTCCTGAGCTTATTGTTGCATCGTACCTAGTTCTATTGCTAATATCAAACTTAGCCCAATCCTCAAGCGTTCTAGTAAACATCATGGACCCAATATCGTCCATATCTCTATACGCTCCGCTCAGGTCTATGCCTACATACTTCTCAATGTAAGACTCCACTGCGGAGGCGTGAGACTGCTTTACATCCTCACTTGAGTTAGGTATACCTCCGAGCTCCTTCTCTGTCTTAGAGAGCTTGTTATAGTGCTTATCGGGCCTATTAATACTAAAGCCCCTGTATCCTCTATTCTTAAAATGATAAAGTAACCTAGGCTTATTGTTCTCTACAAGTATCGGCATACCATAGAATACGCAGGCCATTAGTACCTCCTCGAAAAATATCTCTGCTGTCTGTGGTCTAGCCACGTACTCTAAGAAGAACTCATTGGATGGTGCGTCATCCATATTAAACTTTGTTAATCCATGTAATGCCCCATTAGAGCCACCCCCACCTACAGTTCCTGATATGTCATATGAGTCACATCCGAAAGCACCGATATGCTCATTGGCAGGATACTTGATTCCTCTCTTCTCTATAACACCATTCTGTAATCCCTTCTTTGGTGTCCAACTAACAAGGAACCTACCTCTCTTGTCAGGACTCCATATAACTGTGCTGTCTTTTATTCCGTCCTTCCAATGAAAGCTGCCACGAGTCAGGTGATGCTCCCTTATTAAGGAGTCGTTATAATCTATCTGCTGATATATCTTTGTAAGATTAAATAGAGACTGCTTGCTCTCATCCCTAAATGCGTGAGACTCTGTCCTTGGAAACTGACGATAGAACTCATTGAGTGCGTCAGGGTCATTCTTTAATGACTCAACCTCAGCCTGCCAATAGTCGATAGCTCCATTATCAATCATCTCACCGTCTACACCAAGTACAGGCTTAGATGGTTTTCTGAGTACAGGCATACCATATCTGTCTATGAACCCTTCCATATTCCATTCCATAGGAATGAATAGGTTATATAGCCCACTCTTGGTCTGTCCGTTTGCGTTTCTTTTTGTCGGGTGAGAGTCGTTGTATAGTTTCTTAAACTCTTCCCCTCCCTTGTTTAATGCATTTGATGTTGAGCCCATCATACACTTACCAATAATCTTACTACCTAATCTTAGGCAGGTCTTGGTTACACGCCAATTGTTTAATATGTTATTAGGCTTAAGCCACTTACCACTCTCGTCATGTACTAATAGTAATAGTTTCTCACCGTCATATGAGTTATCGTCTGTGTTCTTCCAATCTATTGTGGTATCAAGTCCGTCCATTCCTGTATCATCAATGGTTGACATATTCTTCTTTGTAATCTTAGATGCAGGAATCCTAAATGCTAGCTCCGTCTTTGGTTTATCCATACCATCCTGTATTGGTTTGAAAAAGAATGGTAGCCTCTGTGATATAGGAACAACCTTATCGGTAAACATCTTCTTGGCATCACTACCCGTCTTTGATAGTATACCTACACGGGAGTCTCTTGCTAGTGTACCTGTATTAACACACTCCGATGAGCTCATAAATGAGAATCCTGAACGTCTAATCTTTAGATAGTCTAAGCCAAAGCAACGCTTGTCAGCCTTGCAGGCTTCCCAATACATATATAGTATCCGGTTAGCCTCTCTAAAGTCAGGATATCCCACATCAATATTGGTCCACTGTAGATACATATAGTGAGCTCCTGTGATATAGGTAGGTATATTGTTGTTCATAAACCAATGCCCCTCCTCTCTTCTATCAAACTCTTCTTCTATGTAATCAACCCACTTGCTTTTAAACTCAGATGGCATCTCATTCCATTGAAAGATTGACTGAATCCTTGCTAGTGACTCAGGTATATCCTCTCTCTCCCAATAGTTTTTTCCTTTTGATATTTTCTCAGGCGGCTTGGGTAAAGCAATACGAAGTCCGTTTATACTAACAACCGTATCAATCTCTCCTGACTTAGATATTACTACTACGTCATACTTATCATTATACCCATACGTCCAACTGCGTACACGGTTCTTGTTCTTAACAACCTTTGATGGTATGTAATCTTTTAGAACACTGAATAAGTTATTTTGACCTTCGTTCTGCAAATCCTTGTTTAGTATCTATCTTCGTCTCTCCTCTCTCTGAGACCTCTATGTTTCTTTTCTCGCCCTCTATCTTTGAGAGTATCTCGAATGCATCAAATATAGCTAACTTTTTTGTAGCAGCAGCATTCTTTAATCTATCTGCAGCTAGCTCATCGTCAGGGTCAGGCTTGATAATATCTTCCTTAGCAACCTTTATTAACTGCTCAACAGCTTTCATTCCTGCGTTTATAATCTGAAGTTTAATATCCTTTGTCTCCATTATAGTTTTATTGTTATCTGATGGTCATACATCCTGTATAGCTTCTCACCATCTACATTAAACTCATACTCGCTGTCAGGTTTAAAACATACTCTATCCCCCTTATTAATTCCTTTAGATATAAGGTATTCATTTGGATACATCATCTCACCCATCAGTGGCTCCTCAGAGAATGGCTTAAACATATAAGATTCTTCTGCAGGTATAGGCTTGACAAAGCAGTATCTATCATATGAGTGCCACTCTCCATTGTGACTATACATAAAGAACTGCTCCTCATCTATAAAGAAAAGGTCTTCCTTAAAAAAGCTCTTACCACTTTGTTGACGGCCTTTGATATCGTTATAGAACTTGAATACATTGTGATGTACTAATAGGGTGTCATCCTTCTGTATAGGACCTTCATATCCTAGTGGTGTTTCGATGACCTTGGCATAGCGAGTTGAGAACTGATGGTCTTCTTCTGAGGTACTTGTTATAAAATCTATTCCCCCTATCTCTTTTGTGTTGTCATATCGCTTGCCGTTTTCTGATTTAGTTATAAAGTAAAACGGTGACTTCATTTAAAAATTTATATTGTACTCGATTGAAATTGGCATTGTGCGTGTGAACTCCTTCCACATCATTATCTCGTCTCCCTGCTGAATCCATATCTTAATAGACTCGCTCTCAGGATAAAATTTTATTAGATGGATTGTGTACTTGGAACCTAATACCTCTTGACCTACAATGTAATGCATTGCACCACCCTTATAGTCAGGCCCTATAGATATCTTTCTAATGTCCATTTAATTATAATACTCTTTCACCGGATAAATACCAAACATTAGTTTGTGTTTTTACTAAATCCATAACAGCAAACAACGATGCAGATTTTTTCTTTCCTCCTGAGGCATTTAAAGTAACTGTAGATAAACCTTGAACTATGACCTGTCCCGGCCCCTCTTGAATAATTGTAACTGTAGTTCCTATAGGAATGGCAGTCGTAGAATTTGCCGGTATATCTATAGTTACAGGGCTTGAGTTAGTTGCTACTACCACACCATTAGCATCACTTAATGCTAATTGATAAGACGATATGAATGGACCAAGATTATTAACAGGTTTGCTTATATTTCCATTATCTTGCCAAGTAACTTGACCACTTGCATTTGAAACAAGTATTTTACCATCCGTACCCAATGTATCATTGTAATCTTTTACAGTGCCTGTAAGGCTAATAGAGCTATTACAGGTTAATGGCCCACCTAATACCATTGTGCCTGTTGCAGCCATGGTAAACTGACCACTACTATAATTGTATGCTCCTGCTTGAGTAATATCTCCTGTTAAGTTTATATTGTTTGTTGCAGTATTACCTATAGCTAAAACTTGGTCAAGGTTTTGATTAGAAAGACCTGAACCAAAAACAAGCTGACCGCTTGCATTACATACAAGAGTCTCACCGTTATTACCAAGGCTACCATTAAAGTCTTTTACAGTTCCTCCTAATGTAACAGCTCCTCCTGATTGAGTAATGTTTCCTGTAAGTATTATATCTTGAGTAGCTGTATTACCTGCATTAAGTACATCCTGCAAAGTAATCTGACCCTCAAACAATGCAAGGATATCACTAACCAAAAAGTTTTTTGTTGCATTGGCGGGTGTTGCTCCTACTGATGTTCCTATTACCTTGTCCGATAAGGTCACAGGGCTTGCGTTACTATATGTACTTATTCTTGCCATCTTAATCTTTTTTTTCTGATACCTCTCCTGTCTGTAAGTTTATGACAGCATCGGCTCCATATTTTTTTACTAGTTCTTCTTCGTGTTTAGCAAAATGTTCTTTTAATACATCGAGCTTCTTTAGTGTGTCGTACTTCTGTAGCTCAATACTTGCTAAGTTCATTTTGGTATTGTTGAACTCTGACTGCAATCCTTGCAATACAGTAAGTTCTTTTTCATCAAGTTTCATTCTATTTAATTTTATTACCTACAAAGATAAGAATTATTTCTTTCTTGTCTTCTCTACTGTTCTACCACCAAAGTATGCGGCAATAACAGTAAGTAAAAGAACCTGAAGTAAGTCCACCCAATTGTCCTCAACCTTAAACTTAATCTGTCCCGCATCAATAAATATCAACAGCATAGTGTTGAAAATTAAAAACATCAAGACCAATGGGCGTACATTCTTAGATAGCCAAGAATCAGAACCCATGTCTGCTTTCCATCTATCTGTTACGTTTTTCTGCATATCAGCCTCGGCATCTATTAGAATCTTTGTCATCTCCTTCTCAAACTCTGCCTTCTCATCTTTAGTCCTCACGAATCGGTCTACTAATCCGCCAACCTTTCCTGCTACGTCTGTTCCTTTACCGAACAGTCTCATTAAAATCTCTTTCATTTGCTTTCTATTTTATTTATCATTTCAGTGTGAATCTTTGCAACCCGGTCTCTTCCTTCCTCGCTTAGAAGAATATTCTTACATTCCTTCTCGTTGGTCATAAAGAAGTTCTCAGAGAGTACCGCAGGCATAGCTGTGTGAATAAGAACATAGAAGCTTGACTCCTTGTCTACATCACCATCCGTTGTATCCTTACGCATCTTATATCTTGGAAACTCTTTCTCTGCTTCTTCATATAGAGCTGTTGCTATAACATCCGACTGAGTCTCTCCCGGAGATGTAAACACCTCCCAACCATTTGCGGACTCATCGCTAAATCCATTTGCGTGTACGCTTATATATATACAGGGCTTGTCTGATTCACGATAAACCTCGTTAGCCAACTTAACTCTTGTAGATAGAGGTACATCCTCGTTGGTATCTACCAAGTTTATATAATCTATCTTGTTTTTCTCGCAATACTCAGCAATGCGTTTTACTACAGCACGATTAAACTCACCTTCAAACAACTGAGTGCCATCATCCCAAATAGGACTACGCTTTCCGGGTGTCTGATAAACACCATCAATAATCCCTCCGTGGCCATTGTCAAGAATCCAAACATACTTAGACCTACTCTGTAACGGCTGCTTACAGCACGGACATAATTTTCCCATAATCTACTATTGAAGTTCATAGAGACGTTGTTCCATAGTCTGAAGCTGACCTTTGATTTCGCCAATCTCAGATTTTATGAACTCAATCTCATTTGATGTCTTTATGATTGCCGCATCAACCTGAGTGTCTCTTAAAGGTAAACGCTTGGCATCCTCCACCTCTGCGTGGAGTTTGAAGTACATACTTACAAAAGTTGCCACAAGACCAATGATAAATAAAAGATTCTTTGGTGATAAATTTATTTTGGTCTTTTCGTTTATCTGTGACATTATTTTTTTATTATGTACTTAATACTAATGTTATGTGTATATGTTGAATAGAAGTCTACCAAAGTGCAACGATATTTGTAGCTGTTGTTCCTGTTGCAAATACTTTTACCACTTGAACAGGTATAAAGCTACCCGCAAGTATCCCTGTGAATGTTACGTCATCGCCACCTGCTGTGGTAACTTTAACGTCACCGGCTACACCAACGTATAGTACGCAACCATTGTTACCTTTACCGTCTGCTGCGGATATACTTGGGATTGTTACTGTGTCACTTGGAGTGACCGCTGCTGCTCTTCGAGCTTGTAATTTTTCGTAAGCCATTTCTATCTTTTATATATATACAAAGATAGTATTATTTTTTTATATGTAGAAACACTTAGTCTTCAGTCAATCGCTCATACTCACTAACAACCATATAGATAGTATATAGCATGAGCATTACTCCTAAGCTCTTGAAATGAAGCTCCTTAGTATATAATAATATAAGGGACGTGATAAGCGATGAGGTGTAATATAGGACTGCTAGTATATTTTGATGCATTACTCTTCTATAGGTATTGGCTCTGACCATTCAGGTGTAGCCATGAGAGTAAGGCATTGTGCGTGAGTCATTGTCTGTAGAGGTGTTACCGTTCCATCAGATATGAATGATGGCTCTGCGTTATACTTAAGAACAAACTCAGTACCATCAAGCGATTTACGTATTGTGTTCTCGTCTGTCTCTCCGACCTGTGCGAAGTCAATCTTTGGAAGGTCAGCTATTGCTACTGTGATATATGTGTCTGCTACTCTTAGGCTCATAGTTTTTTATTTTATACAAAGATAATACTTTTTTTAAGTAGGTACATCTGATGAGAATGTACTAAAGTTTTCCATTGTTGCATTATTGCCACCACTACCGTGGTCCGTAAGTGTCGGTGCAGTATCACCATCTCCACAACGATACCATATAATTGGTGGTGTACTTAGGTCATTTAAATTATTTGGAACACCACTATTGTATATTGTAGAAATATCTGTTGCACTTAAAGCATAATCAAAATAACTGAATTCATCAAGGTTACCATTCCAATAGCCTTGGTCGGTATCTTGTGTTTTAAGCCTACCAAGATTTAAACTGTCTAAATTGTTCATATCATTTAGCCATTTTTGGTCATTGTTAGCCACTAAAAAAGTTTGTGGTACTTCAACGGCATTAACATATATTTTAGCACTTACACCATCTTGAACTAAAGATATGTGTGTCCAAGTTCCGACTGACAAATGATTAGTATCAGTATACAGAAAAAATCCGGACGATGAAAAAGGTGTGCTTCGCATTTGAACAAAAATATTGCTACCTGTACTGTAGCCCATATTTAAAAATTGGCGGGTTTGACTACTTGCAAAAAAACAAAAAAACCTCATCCCACTAACTAAATTATTTGGGTTTACCCAAACGCTAACAGTTCCTTCGTTATTAGACTTAACTGTATTAATTACGCTATTTGCATCTACATAGTCATCTGCTCCGTCCATTAGTATAGACTTTGTATTTGGAAAGGATGAGCCGCCTGCTCCTTGAGCACCACCGCCGCCACCGATGGCATTTGATATTGAGATTTGCATTGGCATATTATGTAGGTACGTCAGTTGAAAAGGTTGAGAAATTAGTCATCGTACCATTGTTACCTCCTGAGCCATTATCAGTTAAGGTCGGGGCTGTATCACCATCTCCGCATCGCCACCACGATAATGGTGAAAGACTGCTTATGTCATTAGGTACACCTCCGTTGTAAATGCTTGTCACATCACTTGCAGAAAGTTCAGACGTAAAATATGCTACCTCATCAATATTACCTGTAAACCTACCTCCTGATGATGTAGCTGTCCCTCTTGCACCAATCATAAAGTCTTTACTGTTTTGTATTCCTTCAGGTGCAACATTACGGACACTTGTTAATGACTTTACAACTCCATTAAAATACATTGTCATACCTGATGTGCTTCTACTACCATCATAAGTGACAACTAAATGATGCCAATTGCCGTCACTATGCGTACTCAAATTCGTGGTTTGAGTATAAAGATATTTGTTACCTGTTATTGACCCTAGAAAAAAGCTTAATTTATTGTTTGGTTGCATAGACAAAGAAAAACCATTGAACGGACTCCCATTTGTTTGCTTAGCTACAAACATTTGAGTCCCACTATTAGTTGTTTTATACCAACAAGATACGCTAAATGCAGATGTACCTGTGTCGGACGTTTCTAAAACATTACCCATTGTTACTAAGTCATCTACTCCATCAAGCAATATACTCTTTCTACTGAATAACTCAATAGGTACATCCGTACTGAATGTACTGAAGTTTGTCATTGTTCCGTTATTACCTCCTGAGCCGTGGTCAATTAAAGTAGGTGCAGTATCTCCGTCTCCACATCTCCACCAATTGATAGGAGATAATGAGCTGATGTCGTTAGGTATACCCCCGTTGTAAATGGTTGCTACGTTTGCAGATTGGTCGGAGTTCCAAATAGCAAACTCGTCTAAATGTCCACTGCTATATACTGAATTGTTGAATCTGAAAATACTGTCTAAAGTAGCCGTGTTAGAATTAGAAACCGAAGAGCCAAAAGCCGCACCATTTCGCCAAGCACTAATATTATTGCTGCTGTCTCTAACTATCAAAACGTGCTGCCATACATTAGTCACAAAATTATTACCACCGCTCTCAGTTAAAAACACATTGCTGCCACCTAATTTAAATTGCAAATTTGTTGCGTTATAAATGCCTATTCGATTTGAATTATTTGTACCCGTGTTTATTATAGTGCTTGTGTTGCTACCCAAAACAGTTGGTTTAATCCAAGCTGAAATCGAAAACTCCGCACTCAACGTAATTGTAGACAAGCTGACATAATCGTCCACTCCGTCAAGTTCTATACTCTTGGTATTAGTGAACGGAACTGTTAGGGTGTTTAGTATGCTTCTATAGTATTGTGACATAGTGTTAGTTTAAGTAGGTACGTCAGTTGAGAATGTAGAGACGTTGTACATAGTAGCATTATCACCACCACTACCATTGTCTGTTAAGTTTGGGCTTGTATCACCATCACCCATTCTGTACCAAGTCGTTGGTGCAGTTAAGCCATTGTCATTAAGATTGCTAGGTGCACCACTATTGTAAATTGTAGATACATCGTTTCGTAAATCCGTACCTGCCCAAATAGCCACCTCATCTATTAT
>Ga0208159_1000017_pt1 | contig 58421 bp, 86 predicted proteins | sample 9_EtaG_FD_184082 | JGI IMG/M metagenome (GOLD analysis project Ga0208159, IMG submission 184082) | Marine viral communities from the Subarctic Pacific Ocean - 9_ETSP_OMZ_AT15188 metaG (SPAdes) (version 2) | ecosystem: Environmental > Aquatic > Marine > Oceanic | place: Pacific Ocean | collected... | reverse complement strand
CTTTAAGCGGGAGCGTCATTAGTGAGGATCTGGCAAAGGCCAAGGAGATCTTTAAGGACAAGATTCGTGCAGTGCGTAAACCGTTGCTTGATGCAGAAGACGTAGTATACATGAAGGCACTTGAGGCAGACGATGCGGATGCCAAGACTGCTTCCGTAGCTAAGAAGAAGGCACTGCGTGATGCACCTGCTGCACAAGCAATTACAGATGCAGACACAATTGCAAAGCTGAAGGCAGCTTGGGATACATCTGTACTAGGCGACTCGCCTTACGCATAAGGAGATAAACGGTGGCGTTAACTAAAGTAAACAGAGGTGGGCTAAACACTGGCATTTCTGACTCTAGTGATGCAACCGCCATCACGATTGATAGCAGTGAAAATGTGCTGGTGGGCAAAAGTTCTTCGGCAGAAAACACAGCAGGAACAGAGTTAAATGCTAATGGATATGCTTTGTTTGTCCGTGATGACGACAGGGTAGCGATGTTCAACAGAACATCCTCCGATGGTGAGGTTGTTCGGATTGCCAAAGACGGCAGCACCGTTGGGAATATTGGTGCTGTTAGTGGGCAAGTTTATATGGCGGACACTGCCGCTGGACTAAGGTTTTCTGGGCAAAGTACAGATGATGTGTCTCCATGTAGTAACGCCGGGGCAGACAGAGACAATGCTGTTGATTTAGGACAGTCTTCTAATCGTTTTGACGACATTTTCGCCACCAACGGCACAATCCAAACGTCCGACCAGAACGAAAAGCAGGACATTGCCAGCCTGACGACTGCCGAAATGACGGCAGCAAAAGCACTGAGCAAACTGTTCAAAACCTACAAGTGGAAAGACAAGGTTGTAGCAAAAGGGGATGCGGCTCGTACTCACACAGGCATGATTGCACAAGAGGTGCAGACAGCGATGTCTGACGCTGGCCTAGATGCAAGCAAGTATGCGTTCTGGTGTTCTAATACTTGGTGGGAAACCAGCACAGAGGTAGCTGCTGTCGAGGCTGATGAAGAAGCTGGCATTGAGGCAAAGGATGCCTATACCCGCATCGACACATATCAGACAGCCGACGATGCACCCGAAGGCGCGACAGAACGCACACGGCTTGGCGTTCGCTATCCTGAATTGCTGGCGTTTATCGGCGCAGCGACAGAGCAACGCTTGGCTAGCATAGAGACACGCTTAACGGTACTGGAAGGTTCATAATGCCATACATAGGTAAATCTCCAGAGTTCGGCGTCCGTAACCGCTTCGTGTATCAAGCCACGGCTGGGCAGACGAGCTTCAGCGGATCCGATTCTGACTCGCTGGTTCTAGCTTATCAAGACGGGCGGTATGTGGATGTGTACCAGAACGGTGTTCTTCTAAAGCCAGGGACGGATTACACGGCGACAACGGGCACAACGGTTGTCCTGGTCACAGGGGCGTCACTCAATGACGTAGTTGAAATCGTTGCATACGACACATTCTCCATTGCGAACAGCTATACCAAGGGAGAATCAGATACTCGATATCCTTTCAAGGGCAACAACTCAATTATTCGCCTGAACGGCCAGACGATCAGTGCAGACATTACGATTGACAGCGACGAAAACGGTGCGTCGGCAGGGCCGATTACGCAGTCTGCTACCGTCACTGTTAACGGATATTGGAGCATCGTATGACCAGCGTATTGAATGTAGATACTATTGCTGACAAGGCTGGCACTGGTCCGGTGGGGTTGACCAAGCAGACTGCGGCGAAACATTTTTGTGTTTTTAATGGAACAGGCACTGTGGCTGTTGATGAGTCTTTCAACAACTCCTCACTTGAAGATAATGGACCAGGGCAATACCAGGTAACTTTTATAAATGCCTTTAAAAATCTTCATTTTGTTTTTACGGGTGCTACTGTAGGAAATGACGAGGCATTCACTTATATTGCTACGGACGCCGTCGCAAAAACTGCAAGCACTGTACGTTTTAGAGGCGTTCAACATGATGGTAGTGAACAGGATACGGACGTAGTGGATGTAGTGTCGCACGGAGACCTCGCATAATGGCAAGCGTACTTAAAGTAGATGAGATTCAAAGCACAAGTGCTGGTGGTATTCTCATGCCTAAACAGCCCCGTTGGGATGTCGTTGGCAATAACGATGCGTATGTGGCCACCTCTCCCATTCCATTTCCTACGGTTGTGATAGATAACGCCAATGGATTTAACACCTCTACCTATGCGTATACGATCCCTATTGCCGGAGACTACTTCGTAGAAGTCAACATGGGTATATTGCGATTAATAGGAGACAATCAGGTAGCATTTCCCCGCCTTGAACAGAACGGGGTAAACAAAGGATATAGCTATCTTCAGTTAAATGTAGATGGCACTCATTACGCTAGCAATGTAGTCAATCGAATTTTAACTTGCGCTGTTGGAGACACAATTAGATGCGCTTTTCTAAACAGTGGTGGAACCGGAAAATATTATAACGGCGCTGCTGAATCTCGTTTTCACGGATACTTGGTGGGGTAGAGATGGCAACGTATAAAAACATCATGGTTCTTGAACCCCCGAAGATGACTGTTCGTGTAGCAGATACAGCGGCTTCCATTCTTCGTGCTACCGATTGGACGCAGCTTGGCGACAGCGGCCTGACGGACTCGTGCAAGACAGCGTTTGCCACATATCGTGCGGCGATTCGCACTATTCGGCGCACCGACCCCGATAGCCCAACGTGGCCCACTGTGCCTACAGAGGAGTGGTCATAATGGCTAGTGAACTCAGAGTAAACACCCTGAAGGATGCCAGCGGGAACAACAGCGTGGCTACGTCTACTGTTGCACAAGGTAGTGCAAAGGCATGGGTGAATTTAAACATGGCAAGCGGCGACGGTGTTATAAACGATAGTTTTAATTGTTCCATAAACACGGATCTTGGTACTGGCAGATTCACGTTGAGCATAACTTCAGCCATGGTTAATTCTGACTACGCAGTAACAGCATCTGCTATGGACCCCACTGAAGCATCTACGGGTAGTAATAGAACAGCGGATGGCACACCTACGAGTGCTTCAGTCATGTATATTCGCGCTTGTGCATATGACAACACAGCTAACGATGTACCGGCTGCGGCTGGAGTAGCTCACGGAGACCTCGCATGAGTAAGGCAGCAGAACTCGCCGCACTGATTGGTTCGCAGACGGCGTTGTCAAACAGGAACCTACTAATTAACGGCGGGATGCAGGTGGCGCAGCGGGGAAATACTACGGACCATACCAGTGGCGGTGTATATGCGCCGGATAGATTCAAATTTAATGTAGGTTCACTTGGTACATGGGATATTAGTAAGTCTACAGAATCTCCTGCAAATCAAGGTTTTTCCAATAGCTTAAAGCTAGACTGCACGGCCACAGCCTCCGTGTCTTCTGGTTCATTTATGTTATTGCAACAAATATTGGAAGGACAAGACGTACAGCAGTTGAAGTTTGGAACAGCTAACGCAGAATCTATTACCTTTTCGTTTTGGATTAAGTCGAGTAAAACAGGTCTTGTCACTGTTGAAATACAACATAAAAACACAAGCGGAAATTTCTTTTTGAGAAGCAGTACCTTTACTATTGACTCTGCTAACACTTGGGAAAAGAAAATAATCACAATAGTTGGAAACACCGCACAAGACATCAACAACGATAATTCAGCATGTTTCTATTTGTCATATTGGTTTTCCGCAGGAAGCGATTTTAACGGTGGCACTTTCAATACATCAGCGTGGTTAAGTTCTACAGGCAATACGAATACAAGAGTATCAGGCTCATCGATAAATTTTGCAGACAGCACTAGTAATGAAATCTATATAACTGGCGCACAGCTTGAAGTCGGCGAACAAGCCACAGCGTTTGAGCATCGGTCATTTGGCGATGAGTTACTTCAGTGTCAAAGATATTTTGTAAATTATCCTGATACATCCTCTGCTACCAATACTGTCTTCGTTGGCAGAGGAAATGGGTCAACTCAGGCTGTTAGTGTAATGATGCCGCTGCCTGTTGTTATGAGGGCAAAACCTACTGTCAGTCAAATATCCCAACTCGCTGCAATAGGGCCGAGTGGGTACAACGCTGCAAATAATGTTACACCTACAGTCACTGGAACGCCTGACTTTGAGCCAAACTTGGCTTTAGCTTTCACTGGATTATCTGGCCTGACTGATAACAGATTAGCGGGTGTCTACATCTACAATCCATTTAGTCTGAGTGCGGAGTTGTAAACATGGATGAAATGAACATCACATCTGCACAGTATATTGCTGATGTAAAAACAAAGGAAAACATCGGCATTAGAGCTGTCATTAATGGATCTGCATATGGTGTACCTCTTGACCCAGCAAACACGGAATACGCTGAGATTTTGCGGCAGGTTAAAGCTGGTACGTTGACGATTGCTGAAGCGGAGTAATGAATGCCTCTTACCAAACTCCAGTTTCGCCCTGGTATCAATCGCGAGGGCACCAACTATTCTAATGAGGGCGGATGGTTCGATGGGAACTTCATCCGCTTTCGTTATGGGTATGTTGAAAGAATTGGTGGTTGGGAAAAAGTAAACAGCACCACGTTTCTTGGCACAGCTCGGGAGCTGCATGATTTTGTAACGCTCTCATCTCAGAACATACTGTTCGTGGGCACCCACATCAAGGCATACATAGAAGAGTCCGGCACGTTCAGAGACATCACGCCGTTTCGACGCACGGTGCTTCTGCCTCAAGCTGTCACTGGTTCTGCCGCAACAGGGGGCGTTGGTAGCGTCGTAATCTTCACCGGTGCAGTAGCGACTCAGAATGTCGCCGTAACTGGTGAGGAAGCTACGGGCGTAGCCGGTCTGGTCGGATCCATCATCGTTGAAACCACGCATCATGTGCTTGTGACGGGTGAGGAAGCCACTGGTCAGGTGGGTGATCTGGAGCCTGCGGAGCACAGATTGATCATATCTGAAGTTACAGAACAGATCACAAGCGGTCTTGGCAGTGTAACTGTTAAGACGCTACCTAGCGGCGGTGACCCAGACGCTGACGCAGGGTTCTTCCCGTTAGGTCTTGAGGCCACCGGCGCCGCTGGCTACGTCACTGTTGGAGTAGGCTGATGGCTATAACATTCACTACAACCAGCGGAAGCACGACTGTAACCGTTAACGATCCAGCGCACGGTGCCTTGGCAGGAGACTTTGTAATATTTGAAGATGTGTCTGGTCTGTCGTCGGCGTTAAACTCAGCATTAGCGGCTGAGTTTGAAGTACAGTCCGCCGCGACCAACACCTACACGATCACATTGTCCTCTGCCGCAGATCAAACGAACTCTTCTGCGGGTCAGGCGTCGGCGTTTTACTTGCTTGAGACCGGCTTGAACACCACCGTTCTTGGCGCTGGTTGGGGCGCAGGCACATGGGGTCGTTTTACATGGGGCAGTGCGGCAGGTAATCTTGCGGGTCAAACTCTACGCCTGTGGTTCGCAGACAACTTTGGTGAAGACCTAATTATCAACGTCGCGGACGGACGGATATATTACTGGGATGCCACAGGAGGCTTGACGAACAATCGAGCCATTCCCTTGGAGAACCTTTCAGGAGCCAGCAACACACCTACTGTCGCTCGTAAGGTTCTTGTATCTGAAGTAGATAGACATGTCCTAGCTTTTGGTGCCAATCCACTAGGTTCAACTGAACAAGACCCGCTATTGATCCGCTTCTCTAATCAAGAAGACGCCGCCAACTGGACGCCCACGGCGACAAACACGGCGGGAGACATACGCCTATCGCAAGGCTCTGAGATCATCACCGCTCTCAGAACACGGCGGGAGATTCTGGTTTGGACAGATACAAGCCTAAACTCTGTTCAGTTTACGGGTGCGCCGTTCACCTTCGGCACCGCGTTGTTGGCGGATAATGTACGAATTGCTAGTCCTAATGCCGCAGTCAGCGTCAATGACGTTGTCTTCTGGATGGGGCAAGAAAACTTCTATGTGTATGATGGTCGTGTTCAGGCGTTGCCTTGTTCGGTGCGAGACTATGTCTTCAGTGATCTCAATCGTAATCAGGCGTTTAAGATCCACGCCGGATCCTTGGCATCAGAAACAGAGATCTGGTGGTTCTACCCCACTCAGACCAACAATGCTTCAGGTGAAGTAAACCGGTACGTCATCTATAACTACGGTGAAAAGGTCTGGTACTACGGGCAGTTGTCTCGTACCGCATGGAATGACCGAGGCGCGGGACAGCGTAGCTATCCACAGGCAGTGGAGGGTGGTTACTTGTACAATCATGAGTTTGGACTCAATGATGACGGATCTGCGATCAACGCCTTTGTGCAGTCGTCTGACTTTGATATAGGCGACGGCGAACAGTTCATGCTTTTAAGGCGCGTCATTCCAGACATCACATTCAATGATTCTGACACCTCGACCCCAGCAGCTACCCTGTCAATTCAGTCTCGTGACTTCCCAGGTAAGGCTATTACAGAAACGGTTTCTGGCGTGGTTACCGAAAGCAGTACAGACGTATACACCAATCAGATCTTTACTCGAGCACGAGGCAGAAGCCTGAACTTCAAGGTTTCTAGTGACGCGGTGGATGTGAAGTGGCGGCTTGGTGCTCCTAGGATTGACGTAAGAGGAGATGGGCGCAGATGAGCAACACCAAAGTTATTCGTCCTATTCTGCCTGTCGCCCCAGAAGAGTACGATGCAACGTACATGAATCAGCTTGCCAGAACGCTTGAGGTTCTGATCAACGAGGTTCGCAATCCTTTGACGGGCATAAATGGACTACCTGACCAAAATGCTTTATCTTCGCTAGAAGTAGGAGATGTGTATCAGGACTCAGGAAACCTGAAGATAAAAGTAGAAGGAGATGTCTAGTGTCGGATGACAACGTGATTGTGATGCCAAACGGGAGCCGGTGGTCACCGAGCACAAGTTCTGATAAACTGTATTGCGCTAGCTGTCCTAATGAAGTGGACACTCCAGAGGAAATAGCTAGTCACCCTGATGGTAACTGCCCAGATTGCGGTAATCCATGGACAGGTGCAGAAAGACGAGACACTAAAATCTCCGTAACTGTTCCCCAGTCTCTTGGAGGCAAAACGCTTGGGTCTTAACCTCAAATCACTGTTACCAGTTATAGGTGGGATAGGCGGTGCTCTATTTGGCCCTGCTGGTAGTGCTGCACTAAACGCGGCTCTTGGTTCTGGAATCGGCACACTTGTGGCCGGTGGTGACGCTAAAGACGCGATTAGGAATGCAGTCCTTGGTGGCGGTGCTACTGCGGGTCTTGGTGCCATGGGGGTAGGTCCAGCAGCCGCGCAATCTGCTACCGGCGCCGCCGCTACCAAGGCTGCAACCGAAGCCGCAGTGACCGAAGCCGCTACCAAAGCCGCCACGCAAGAGGCGGCAAAGAGCGGGATTCTCGGCTCCGGCATCTCGATTGGTGACATTGTGACGGGCAGTTCGTTATTGGGCTTGGCCGGTGTAGGCGAGGAAGAGCTTGAGGAAGCCGGTGAGATGCAGTTGGAATCGCGCCCAGACTATAAAGGCACCCCGATTGCTGGGTTGTTTGTCGATCAGGTGACAGATATCAAGTATGATACCGCTGAAGAAAGAGACGCCGCTGTTGAGGCGCGTCGTCGTCAAGAACAGAATATGGCGATGGGCGGCATCGTCACGCTTAACCAAGGTGGTTTAATCGAAGGTCCAGGGACGGGCACTTCAGACAGCGTCAAGGCCGGCATTTTTCAGAATGGCAAAAAGGTTCAGGAGGCACGGCTCTCGGACGAAGAGTTTGTAATGACGAAGAAGGCCGTCAAGGGTGCAGGAAACGGCAACACCGACTTGGGTGCCAAGCGCATGTACGCCATGATGGACAAGTTTGAGAGGATGGCATAATGGCTGACACAGTACGCACTGAAGCGGTAACCGTATTACCGGAGTATCAGGAGACCTTCCTCAAGGATCTGCTTGCTAGTACCTCGGCCCTAGCTAATATGCCCACGACGATTCCTGATTATCAGGTTGCTGGCATGACGCCGGCACAGCAAGCGGCAATCCAGCTTGGTATCTCTGGTGTGGGTGCCTATCAGCCGATGATGGAAGCTGGTGCCGCGACTCTTGGTCAGGGTGTAGCTGCGCTACAGCCAGGTGCTTACCAGCAGTACATGAACCCGTATGTGGATCAGGTTGTGGATCAGAGTCTTTCCGATCTACAGCGGCAGGCGGACATGGAGCGTCAGCGCATTGGTTCGTCCGCCGTCAGTTCAGGTGCCTTTGGCGGTTCGCGTCAGGCGGTGGCCGAGCAAGAACTACAGCGCAATACGGCGGATGCCTTTGCTAGGCAGTCTGGTCAGCTCCGTGCACAGGCCTTTGAGTCCGCGCAGGATCGAGCGCAACAGGGCGCTGAACTGTTTGGCAAGCTAGGTCTGCAACAAGCGGCCATGGGTGAATCTGCACAGGCGGCGCAGGCACGCGACATTGGAATCCTGTCACAGCTTGGTGGTCAGGAACAAGCGCAGCAACAGGCCGAGATTGACGCCCAACGCGCCACGGCTCTTGAACGCCAGTTTGAACCGTATCAGCGCATTGGCTTCATGTCTGACATCTTCCGTGGCGTACCGTCCACCACTAGCACGCTGACCTCTAGTACGACTCCTTCTCCTAGCATTGTTTCACAACTTGGTGGCATAGGCATGGGTGTCGCGGGGCTTCAACAAGCTGGCGCCTTTGGTGAGGGCGGCATCTTTGGTGGGTTAGGGAGCCTCCTTGGCTTTGGGAGTGCCAGATAATGAGCGTATATAACCGCAAAATGTTTAAGCCGCGTAACGCCCGTAACGCGCTGAATCAGTCGGCGGGTATACCTAGCGTGCAGAAGTTCCAGACCGGTGGATCCGTTTTGCCTCCTAGGCAAAGAGTTTCTGGTGCCATACCAACTATTCCCGGTGTGGCTGGACAGCGTATGAGATCATACTCGGCGCCTGATTTTTCTCGGAGCATGATGCCCAGAGCAAATATGGCTGAAGTTGCGCGTCGTTACATTGCGGGTGAGCCTATAACAGCAAGTGAGTTCAGCGCCTTGAGAGGTGCAGAACAAGGATTCCTGTCTAGAAAAGGCTTGAGCGACTCGATGGGAGCCTTTGGCAAAAGCCGTTTAGGATCCGGCATCAAAGCTCTTCTTGGGCCAGCAGCGGAAATTGGCGGTCAAATACGCGGGTTTACAGAGGGTGCAACTAGCACAGCTGCAAAGACTTTATTTGGGTCTTCTGATGGATCTTTGCCTGCGGACACAATTCGTCCACCGGATTTAAGTTCAGATTACCTGAAGAGTTTGGGCATTGAGGTCAAGGATCTAACCAATTTACAGTCTCAAAGTGCACGAGGTGGTTTTCCCCCGCCTTCAGCGGTGCGTCCTCGTCCGGTTCCTTCAACGGATCAAATTAAGAATCCTTTTGAAAACGACCGTTTAAATCAACAACGAGTTGCGGACGAAGCTATGGCTAGAGAAGCTATGGCTAAAGATGGCGTTGTGGTTACGAACGAAGAAGCTGAACTAAAGGCTTCTGGTATTCTCCCCGGTAATCCAGAAAACATTGCTGAAGCACAGGCCAATCAAATGCGTGATCAAGAGGCTGATCGCACAAAAGAGATTCTTAAAGACGAGTCTCGCAGACAACAGAGTCAGACAAACCTGCCAGACGGCACTGACGCATCCGGTGATCCGTCAGAGACCGGCACCACTGGCGTTGTCCCGTCTACAAAAGAAGAGATTGAAAACGTAATCAATCAAGGCAACGAAGCAGATCAGAAGTCTGCACTAGACGGATTCATCAAGGAGTTTATGGATAAGGCTCCCGGCTACGAGGGTCTAGACAGTGGTCTTGTTCTTGCAAAGATTGGTTTTGCCATGGCGGCAGGCAAAAGTCCTCGAGCGATTCAAAACATTGCTTCGGCTCTTGAAGGTGGTGCCGACATGCTCATCAAAGACAAGAGCAAAAAGGATGAGTTTAATCGTCAACTTAAACTGTCCGCCCTACAGTACGGCTTGACCGAAACAGGGAAGTTGTCTGCACAACAACGACTTGATGACAGAAACTTCATACGATTGGCCGCAACTGGTGACATAACCTATGAGGGTAGGACATACAAAAAAGGCGAGACAATAAGAATTTCCACAACAGATCTGTTGGAATCTGATGGAAAACTACCTAAAGGCTTCACTGATGTTGATGTGTATTTGGACGGAGAGAAGGCTGTTCGTGATCGTCTGAAAACAAACGCCGCCGCAACTAACGCGTTGCGGGATGAACTCCTTCTTACCGACGCAGCGGCGACGGACATTCAAGAAAATTATGCCAAACAAGCAAAAGTTTACATCGACTCTGAAGTGGGAATCGAGTTTACGGAAAAGGCTTTGGTAACCTTGGCTGACGATGGTTCAATCACAGGTATTAAAGGTGGCATAAAAGATCTTGCTAACAAACTAGCTAACGCTGGTGGCTTGGATCTTGGCGCAAAGTATCAATCTAAAGCTGAGTTTGAAGCGGCAGTTCGTCAATCATTTCAAAAGCTGATTCCTGTTTCTCTTGGTGGAGTGCAAGCAGCAAACTCAATTTCAAACAGGGATGTTCAGTTTTTGGCGGACGCCTATGTTGAATCAGCTATTTTAGAGGGTGGCATCTTTAATTTAGCGTCAATTGATGAAGATGTATTGGCTGGTAAATTACAGAGTGTCATCAGTGAGTTCAGACGAAATCAAGCTGGCGCCGCTAGCAACATGCGGGGCATTGAGGATCGTTTGTCTAATAGAATATTGCCTGGTCAAGGTGAAGGATCTGGTCTTTCTCTTTTATCTGAGTCGCAGAAACGATTGGAACCATTTGGAGTTGGTCAACGGAGCACTTTAGGATTGGTTGACACCGGAGAGACGAATGCTCAAGGACTTCCAATATTTAGACTTCCGTCTGCGAATGTGTAGGAAACGTCATGGGTTCAATTATTGTTGAGACCTCACAGGGTCAAGTTCAAGTTGACATCGCCGGAGACACCCCTACCGCCGAGGAACAACAAGCGATTTTAAATCAGTTTGGTGGAGGAGGCGGAAGTCAGCCTACTCAAACTCAAATTGATTACGCCACCGCATCATTAGATGAAATTCGTGATTACTCGCGCCAGCGCAGACTTGCAGGGTTTGATCCTGTTAGTGGGGCGCAACTTACTGAAGATGAATACATAAGCAAATACAAAGAACCTGGTGTAGACTACCGCACCGGCTTGGATAGTGTCGGTGGCTTCTCTCGATTCCAATTTGGCCGCATGGATACCGGCGAAGAAAAGTCCAACTACCTCCGCACGGTGGTTGGCGACGGCGGTTATCGTGTTGATGCGCTTGGGCGGCACATTCTTACACAGGAAGGTCGCACTAAACTTGGTTTAGGTGAGGGTCGTGAGCTTGCAATTGATGAAGAAGGTTTCTCGTTCAACGATGTCAAAGAGTTTGCTGGCGCGGCTGCACTACCAATAATTGCCGGCACTGGAGCCGCGATTGCCGCTTCTGGTGTGGGTTTTATACCAGGCATGTTGATCGTAGGCGCGGCCACGGCTGGGGGCAAATTACTTGATGAAGGGATTGAAGCTGCCGAAGGATTGCAGAGGCAGTCCGTTGGTCAAATTGCTAGTGATGCGGCATATGAAGGCACGTTTGGTATGTTGGGCGAAGGTGTTGGTCGAGGCATTTCAAGGCTGTTTGGTCGTATCATTAAAGGCCCAGGCGGCGAGGCCAATGAAGCCTTACGCGCACAAGCCCGTGAAATAATCAATCAAGGCTATCGTCCTACGGTTGCTGGCGCCACAAGTGAAAGTTTTCGTCCTATTCTTAACCGCCTTCAAGCGGTGTATGAAGGCGTCTTTCCAAATCAAAAAGCAGCGACAGACAACCTTAATCAAGTGATCGCTGACTTGCGTGCTTTTGGAATTGTTGATGACACACAGATCAACAATCTTGACGAGATAATTAAACGCGACATTGATGAATTTTATAAAGGCGCAGATCAAAAATTAGCCGACGCTCAAATGCGGATGGATGATGCCGTCAAAGGCGAGATTGATCAAATCATGCGTAATTTAAAGGATGGCAAGACCATCCCCAGAGATCTGGATGAAATGATCCGTCGTCGTAAGGCGGTGTTTGATGAGGACGTTGACCGTCTGTACACCGTCGTGACGGAAAAACTACGCGGTCAAAAGATAATTCCTACCGCTGGTATAAAAGCAGAGTTAAAAAGGCTGAATCAAGAGAGCATTGCAGATATTGGCGCCACTAAATTTGCTTCACAGGTGGAGGCACTTGGAGATTTCGCCACTGCACAAGAGATTTCTAGAATTAGAACTGGTTTGACGGATGCGTCACGCAACCCAGCTCTCCTTAATGATGTTAATGTAGGCGCTCTTGGTGCGTTGAAAGCATCTGTAAATCAGGCTTTTGACGAGGCGGAGATTGGACTCGCAATCACAAGAGGCAGAATGAACGCCGGTGAGGCAGAATTCAAAGAACTTGGTGAGGCTTTAAATCTTTTAAGTAGAACCAACAGGTTCTACCGAAATGGTGTCGGGCGGTTTGACAACATCGTTGTTCAAGACATTGTCAAACAAGCGCAAAGCGGCCAGATGAACATGCGGTTCATCTTTGATAAGATCATACAAGAGGACAATCCAGAGGCTTTTGATCAGCTTATGAAAGCCATTCGTGGCGTTCCGACTGGTCGAGCGTTGGGAGCAAAGACAGGAATTGTAGATCTTGATGAAGGCACTCGTATTTTAAAGACTCGTAAGATCGGCAACAGAACCGTCGAACAAGCCTTGAACGACGTACAAAAGCTACCGCCGGATGATCTAACTCGCAGACGAGTTGAAAAAATTGCAAGAGATCTGGAGGCGGAGGCCGCTGAACGTGCCACAATCCGTGGCACAGGAGCCGAGCAAGCCGAGACTGTGCGTCAGGGTCTGTCTCGGATGTACATTCAAGAACAGGTTAAGCGTTCCTTGACCATTGATCCAGCAACGGGGCAACAAGTTATTGACCCCATTAAGTTGGTTGCCAACATTCGCCAAAAAGGCACAACAGTGGACAAGATGCTGGGTGATGACCTCAAAGCCGTCAACGACATTTTGACGGTGCTTGAGCGAGGCAAGGCCAATCTTTCTCCAAGTGTCGTTCAACAGTTGCAGAGCAAACCGCTTGGTCAGGCTTTGCAAGATCTACAAGCGGCAGAGGCGCGACGTGCAGCGGTAGATAGCAACGTAGTTATGCGGACTTTGGAGTCCACTACAGACCCAGAGGTTATTGCACAAACGGTATTCAGAAACCCCGCTTCAATTAGAGAAGCACAAAAGTTTCTTGGTAACAAAATCACCAACGTCAACGGCAGAGAAGTGCCTACCATGGAGTTGGTGCGAGACGCCGCCATGGGTAGAGTCTTGAAACAAATCGGCGCTACGGTGGATGAGGGCGGACAGATTCGGATGACGGATGATTTCATTGAATCATTTAAGTCAGGCCGTTTGGGCAATAAGTTACAATCTGTTCTCCGCTCTTACGGAGATGAAACACTGAACGCTATGTTCGGCAAAAATGCTGCCGAAGGTCTCAACACCATGGCGGAAAACATGGTGCGTGCTTCTAACGCCGCGATTGCTGGCAAGGGTGGTCTTGCCGCACCTAACATTGCGTTAGGTCTGGGAATCTTTCAACTTATGGGCAATTTGACCACGGCGCTTCCAACTGCGGTGTTATACGCGGGGATGTCAAAGGCTTTGCGTCAGCCGAAGGTGCTGCGAATGATGATGGCCTCTCGTCAGCCGAATAAGGTCAAAGACTTCTTATCCGGTAAGTTCAAGTCTAATGACCCGATTGCACAGGGTCTTCAAGTCTTTTGGCAAACTATGTCTGCGGCGACAGTTCAAGGCGGTAAAATGCTTGTAGAGCAAGGCGCAGAAGAGGCTAGACCCATCACAGAAGAAGCCAGACGACAACTTGCACCAACAGTTAATCAAACATTGCAAGCGGCTCAAGCGGCAATGTCTCAAGCACCACAGGTCGCCCCCGCCGCAACAGGCACGGCTGGGCAAGTTTCACCAATTCTGCTGCCGGATCCTGCGACTCAGGCTCTGGCGCAATCTCTTGGAAGGACTACTCCATGAACAAAGATCAGCTTCGTGAAGAGCTTGCAGAAGATGAAGGCTGCAAGTTTGAAATCTACCTAGACCATCTCGGCCTACCCACATACGGGATTGGACATCTCGTGGTGGAGGACGATCCAGAGTACGGCCAGCCTGTTGGTACGCCCGTCGATGAAGAGCGCGTGCGTCAGGTGTTCAACCTTGATATTGCTGTCACGTTGGACGAGTGTGAGGTTCTGTACCCAGACTTCTATGACTTGCCTGAAGAGTGCCAACTCATCATAGCAAACATGATGTTTAACATGGGGCGTCCGCGTTTAAGTGCTTTCAAAGGTATGAAGGCTGGTGTCGATGCACGGGACTGGAATCGTGCAGCTGACGAGATGGTAGACAGCCGCTGGTATGACCAGGTCACCAACCGCGCCAAGCGTTTGGTAGCGCGTATGAGAGCGTTGGCGGACTAGCCAACCTCCCCCCAGTTGTTACCTAGTTCCTGATCGACCTTGCTCGGCACCTTCAATGGTGTGCTGGTCTCCATGATCTCCGTGATTCTTGCGGCCTGCTTCTCGGACTCGACATTGAAACACAGTTCGTCATGCACGGTCAAAAGGGGCACCAGACCCTCCTTGTAGCACTCTGCCATAGCAACCTTGGTCTGATCCGCCGCAGAGCCTTGTATAAGCCTGTTGAGCGCCTTGTAAGTGAATGCGCGTCTCAGTATAGGCCCGTACTCCTTCTGCGCCTGCTCGAGCTTCATAGGCTTGCTATAGCCAAACGTCTTTGGCTCCCACATGTCAAACCGGCACAGACGCCCTGACATGGTGCGGATCTTGCCGTGAGCACTTGCTTGTGCCGACACCAGATCCGCCAAGCCTTTCACAAACGGCACCTTCTCGTGGTACTGTGCCAACAGTGCCTTGGCCTCGTCCTTGGATATGTCCATGGTGTGAGACAGCTTGCCTACACCCATGCCATACATGATGCCCAAATTTACGGTCTTGGCCTGCTTGCGACTGATGTTCGCCATGTCGGCCACCATCTGGTGGAAGTCGGCATCGCCCTTGTGATACTCGTCCACGACGCTGTCGATCATTGGACTCTTGTACTTAGCGCCCATGCTTGCACAGTAGTGGACAAGGAGCCTTGGCTCTTGGCTTGAGTAGTCAAAGCTGCCCCACTTGCAGTCGTCGTCAGGGATGAACAGACCACGGATCATGGCCTTAATCTCTGGATCCCGCGCCGGAATCTGTTGAAGATTGGGGTTGCTTGAGGAGAACCGCCCAGTGACAGTGCCGCCATCGTCAGACCGTAGCTGATGAAACTCGCAGTGAATGCGCCCCTTGTGGGCAAACTTCAGAATGTTATCAATAAATGTATTACTGGCCTTATCTAGTTCACGAAGCCTAAGTATCTTTGCCGCGACTGGATGCGAACAGGCTTGCAGGAATGCCTTGGTAAAGGATGGCTGTCCGTTGTTCTCTGTTCTCTCATAGTACAGATTGTGGTGATCGAAGACGGACGCCACGCTCTTGGCTACCCACGGTTCTACGCTCACGCCTGTTTCATGTTTAATGTCTGCAACCAGATCCTTCTTGAGACCAATCAGCTTTTTCTTTGCCGCCTCGGCACCGTCGATGTTTACCTTCACGCCCTTCTCACGCATGTCCAACAGAACGGGTAACAGCGAGGTCTCCAGATTGAACACATCCATAAGACTCTGTTCTTTGAGTCCGACATGCAACATGTTCCACAGCTTGAGCGTCAGCTCTGCATCCTTCTCGGCATACGCCCCCACGAATCGTGAGTTGAGCCGCCACATCTCACCCTTGGGATCAAAGCCGTGGTCCGCCGCCGCAGCGCGGAGTGTTCTCTCATCCTTGCGCTCGTCTAGATAATCTTTAGCCAGATTGTTGAGGCTGTAGCTGAACCTGTTCTCATTCAGTAGTGGCGCCGCTACCATCGTGTCGATGATCGTGCCTTGGATCTTGACCCCTGCCCACCGGAGCCAGCCAGCATCATAGGTGGCGTTGTGCATGACCTTGGGGATGTCAGGCGTAGCAAGCTGATCAGCCAACCACTTCATGACCTTGTTCTGTGGGATGTTGCCCCCACCCTCATGGGCGATAGGGTAGTAGCCTACGAAGTCACCAGCCGCTACCGCTACACCTACGATGAAGCCGTCACCACGCGCCCACCCTGGTCCCAAGGACATCAGGTTCGGATCGTTAGTCTCAAGGTCAATGGCAATGAACTTGCTGTTCCGCAGGTCAGGAAACACCTCCGGCGGCACCCAGTCCTTCTCTATGGTGTCCAGATCCAGCCTATGTAGGAACGTGATCTGACTATTTTCCTTTGCCATCTACTTCTCCTCCGAGACTCGCGTAACCAGCAATGTCGATCCACGAGTCCTGATGCGTCGGCGTAACAATTAGTCTAGCAAGTTTTAGCGCCGTAAGACACTGATAAACTTGAGAAACCGTAACGTCTTTCTCTAGTATGACAGACCAGAGTTGCGCCACGCGTTCATGGTTCTCGTAGGCATCGCCATAATCTCTGGCTCTCGGCCCATTGACCAAGTCCTTGGCGGTGTCGAGTAGCTTGTCACGTTTCATTTTTGTTCCTCCTCGCGAGTGTCCCAATAGTCCTCGCCGTAATGGTGAACAATCTCTTCGCCTGCGGCTATGTCCCGCAAAGCGACGAACTCTAGAAACCTATTATCTGTTTCGGATATCTGCCATTCAGCGTTTGGATCTGATCCGTGGTTGTAGATCATCCCAGCGCCCAGCACGCAGTAGTAGTCCTCATCATTGTCTGGACTTTGAAAAAGATAATCATCAAGGCGACTGCCCTCTTTGATATCGTCATTGTCTATAACGACATAGAAGCAGGCCTCAATCACTTCATCCTTTAGAATGTTGCGATCAGCAAAAACACCAACACCCTCAATGCTTGAATCTTGAACCTTAATCATATCGAATACCTGTATTGTGACCGCGAATCCACGACATGCAGATTCTCCCTTGCCCTAGTGACGGCGGTGTAGAAGACGCGGTGCTCATCGTCCTGATCCGGTGCGTTGACCGCAGGGTATGACGAGTCCGTCAGCAACAGGACGTTGTCATCCTCCCCGCCCTTCATGCGGTGGATGGTAGACAGACTGATCCTTGGCTTGGTTAGATCCTCGCCCCTACGTCGCACAGCCGCCATGTACCGGCGATCTTCGCGGGACATATTGACCACGACTTCTGGCCTCATCTCTTGAGGTGCCAACAACCCATGCTCTGCCACCAGATTGTCGTAGTTGTGGGAACCTTGAGGATCCACCGCGTCAAAGGTCTTGGTCGCTGCACGCTTCAACAGCGCCTTGTCGCCTTGCTTTGGCATGTAGCCGTAGAGCTTCTTGATCTCACCGACACTGGCTGTCTCGCCCTTGGCTAACCGCTCCCAGATGTTCATGGCCTCAAGTAGTTCAAGCGAGATCATGGAATTACCAAATCGCTCAAACAAATACCCGTCGTCCCGTAAAGTTTGGTGAATATGATTCAAGGATTTGTTGGTTCGCGCCATAATTGTCCACGAACCTTCATCAATGTTCACATCGTACCAATTCATGTGAAAGTTGACGGAACCCTCGGCGTCACGCGGACTCCAGTTCTTCTCTTGTCTGACATGAATACGGTTAACCAATTCGTTTGCCAGACCAAACACCTCCCCTGGCACACGGTAGCTTTTGTTCAAGATAACCTTGTTGTCACAAGCGTTCATGAAGCTATGCAGATCCACGCCGTTCCAGCGGTGGATGCACTGATCGTCGTCCCCTGCGTACCAGACCTTTGCCGCCCTCTCCTTGAGTATGGCAACTTGCTTCCACTGTAGCGGTGTCAGATCCTGCGCCTCATCAACAATCAGGATCTCCAAGGCAGGGCCGGTGCCTTGCTTAACAAACAGATCCACCATGTCCGCAAAGTCATACTTGCCCAAGTCAGACTTGTACTTTGCGTAGATCTGATCCACGCGCTTGACCATGCTCCAATGCAAGTCATAGTCGGCTCGATCATTGTACTCATGCTCAAGACTCACACAGCGCATCTTGGCTCGGTTGATGATCTCCAGATACCGGTTGCCCTCTTTCATGGACAACGGCACCAGTCCCTCCTCCATAACCTGTGCAGTGCTACGGTCAAAGGGCATACCCAAGATGTCACCCAGCTTGTGAAAGTCAGGCGATTGTATCGTCTCGGACTTGTCCATGCCCAACCAGTTGAAGCCGATTGAATGTAGCGTCTTGAACCACGGCACATCCTTCTCAGTAAGCTGTAATGCGGTGCTTACTCGCTCTCTCGCTTCTTGGATGGACTTGCGAGAGAAAGACACGAATCCGATACGATCAGGAGGCGTGCCGTTAGCAAGTTCCTGACGCACGATCTCAATCATCGTGTGTGTTTTACCGCACCCTGGTGGCCCGAAGATGAGTGTCTCCTCAGTCATCCGTCTTCTCTGTCGCGTGGACGAGACTCAAGCCAATGCTCTACCTCTGTCCGTAGCCAGCGAGTTGTGCTGTTCTTTTCGTTCTCAGGACCAAGCACGACTGGTTTGGGGAAATGTCCTTCGTCTACCCACCGGTAGATCGTTGAACGCGCCACACCAAGCCATTCGACTACATCGCCCACTTTGAGATACCGTTCATCAGAAGGGTATGTCATTTTCTATCTCCTCTGTTGGTAGGTCGATTTCGGTGTTGTCAAACTCTGGTACAAACCAGACGCGAAGATTCTTCCATTGACCGGTATCTTCGTCTTTAAACTTGTAGGTAGTGTTACAGTCATGACCACTGTTCATGTCCTTGAGTCGCTGCTGGATTTGTGGACGCTTCAGTTCGCGGAAACCACGATTGCGTAGAAACTCCATCAGTCCTTTGATCGTGAACATTGTCATGTCGTTCTCTGTCCACGGCTTGCCAATCGTCATCTCTTGCGGTGACCGCGCCCGAATCCTGCCAGTACAGTAAACCTCAACCAGCTCTTCAAACTGACCTTTGATCGTCAGTTCTTTGGGCACCTCAATATGAGTAGCCGTCTCGAGCATCCGGTTTACATACTCCTGCCAATCGTGCGCTTTCATGATCGGCGGCATGACATCCAGCTGCTCCATACATGCGCGTTGGAACTGCAAAGGCATTTGTAACTGTTCGGTGGATAACTCCAGTCGCTTGCCATCAACATCCAGAAAGTACAGACGCGGCTCCGACTTTTGTATTGTGAGTCCGGTAATACCAGGCATTGAGCCGTTCTTGCCTACGCCATACTTGGCTTGCCGACAGGCCGTCTTATCACAATGACTGCCCATGGGTTCGTCCTTGCAGAGATACCCATAGTCCTTTTTCTTGTGCTGGTTCTGGATCGTGACGATCTCATTGGCAGGCAATGATGGTTTGCAATACTTCTGATTCCACGATTCAAGGGTACGTTCCCACGAATCTGGATTCATCATCTTCGCGGCCACTGCCGCATGAAACATGACTTTGTTTCTGGTGCCGTCTGGCACAGAGGTTGCGAACATGATCCGCAAGCATGGTGGCATTTCTTTTAATTCATCATCGTCGGTCGAAAAATCTAACTTACGAAGATCCTCTAACGTGACCTTTTTACGCTCGACCTCTTTAAGGAATGACTCCAGTGATAACTCATCCCCCTTTTGATTTATCGCATAACGTAATGTGTTATCTGCCGAGAAGTACGGCAGATTAATGAAGTTACCGACATCACCTCGCTCGGCAAGAATCTTATTTTGTTTTGGAAACACCTCACATCCGCCGTAGCCGAGTACGGCAGCGAACTCCATCAGATGGTCGCGCATGTCTGTTGCACTAATCCAGTCTTGCATGAACAAGAACAGATGTGCCCCGCCTGATTTAGAACGGCAAACAACAAGTGGTAGCTTAAAACGGCGGCACTTCTTCAAGATGGCTAGGTGGTCAACCGGATATGTATCAATGTCTAGTGCACCAAACTTACACATGTTCTGACTATTGATCGGAATCGAACCAACCCCATGTTCGCCCTGCAAATGGCTGTCGATCAAATGCTTGGTCAACGGCTCTCGGACGATGAAACTCTTTGCCTCTGTCTTTCCGTTCTTCCTAACGTCACCTACTGTTGTTTGACCGTGTGCTACGCTGGAGCCTTCAAAGGCCGCAGCGAACCGGTCAACTAATGTCATCACTTACTCCGCAAAAAAGGGGCGACAGGCCGTGCTACCTGCCGCCCCAACGATTAGAAGGGGATGTCGTCGGCGGACGGAATGTCGTTGCCAGCCGGCGCCGAGTCCTGTACAGACTCGTCCTCTTGCTGGGGCTTGACTTCACCCTTCATAATCTGTTCGCGGAACTTCTTTGCTTCTGCGAATACATCTGCACGATCTACGACCCCGATCTTGGAGATCGACCACGAGGACCATGACCCTCGATCATTGGACTCATCAACGCCTGTGAAGTTCCACATCACACCATACAGCGGCGGAGTCCTGTAGTTACCCTGCGAGTCCTGTACCTTCTGCATGGAGATCTGGGTCTTCCAACGCCGACTGACCTTCAGACCGGTAGAGCGGAAGTCGATGACTGCTTTTTGTGTGCTGCCATCATCATCAATGATTACACAGTAGAAGTTGTCAGACTTGACCAACTCACTCTCAATGTGACCGTTGGCGTCCTTGATGTACTCCTTGGCACCGTCCCGCGTCACACGCTTCAACAACGTAGCCAACTCGGTGTCGGCCATCGTGTATCGTTTGATGAGTTTATCTTCCGCCTTGTGTGTGTAAATGGTTTCTTGGTGCACTGGGATGACAGTAATGCCCTTCTCTGGATCCCAAATCTGCTTGGTAATGGTGTTGTAAATTTCACCAGCACGAAGCTCTTTGATAAACTCAGGCTTTGCTTTCTGCATCGCACCAGACATTGGATGCGCCAAACGAACAAACGGCACCTCCATATCATTCACGTTGAAATCTACGCCAGCGCCCTCATCAGAGACCATCTGATCAATCAGGCCGGTGGAGACTGCGGTCTCCTTCTTCTTTGCAATTTGTGTACTCATTTTGAGTTCCTCTTCACTTCAGCAGTTCTTGCTACAAACGCTCCAAACATATCCAAGTCGATAGGCAGACCCTTCTCAACACGTTCACGAACAAACGCCTTCAAGGTCATCGAATGGATGTGCGTCTTCTGTTCTGGGTGGAATCCCTTCTGCTCAAGGTCGTACATTACGTCCCCAGCTTTGTTATCCTGCCCACGACCAAACGACACGATGATGTCATTCTTAATGATGTCGTCCAGACCATGTTCACGGAGCCAATTAAAAGCATCCTGCTTCCGGTCAGCAGGGATCGACGCCGTCACAAATGGTTTGAGCTTGACGGTTAGACCGTCAACATCAATACGCTCCATCCCCATCTCATCCATGAGCATAGGAATGTGTTCAAACGCGATCCGCTGTTTTTCTGCTTTTAGTTCTTTGAGATACTTTTCAGTCTCGTCGATTTGTTCTTGTTTCTCGTTAAGCCGGCGAACTAAACCGGATAACTGTTTACCATTCTCAGCCTGCACGCCCTCCAGCGTGCTAGCGTCAAAGATTTCATCTTCTTCGTCGAAGATATCTATTTCGTTACTCATACCAAGTACATCCTCTTCAGGTTTGATGGCTTGACGGAACCGTACCGACAGCCTATGTTTAGACCATATGGGAGGACATGGATGGAAGTCAACTACAAAATCAAAACGAAACCATATGCACACCAGGTCGAGGCGTTGGATCGTAGCGTTGACAAGGAATCCTTCGGGTTCTTTATGGAGATGGGTACTGGTAAATCAAAGGTCTTGATTGACACCATCGCCTACCTTGGGTCGCAGGCAATCAACCCTCTGGATCGGGTCGAGTTTGCTCTTATCATTGCACCAAAGGGCGTGTACCGCAACTGGATCAACAAAGAGATCCCAGAGCATTTCTCAGATGAGATCGCGCACACCGTGTGCCATTGGCAGGCAAATCAAACCAAAACATATAAGGATAAGGTTCGGGCGTTCTTCAACAGCCGCGACCTTGGCGTAAAGATATTTGTCATGAATGTGGAGGCATTCTCGTCAGCCAAAGGCAAGAAGGCGGGAGAGTGGATGGCTGAGAAGTTCGGGCGCTTTGGCCTTATAGCCATTGATGAATCAACAACCATCAAGAACCATAAAGCCAAGCGCACCAAGTCCTTACTCAAGATTGCGGAGAAGTTCAAGTACAGAAGACTGTTGACAGGGTCGCCTGTCACAAAGTCACCCATGGACTTGTATTCACAGTTCCAGTTTCTTGACCCCAGCATCTTGGGATACGACTCCTACTATGCATTTCAAGGGCGCTTCGCTGTCCTGCAAAAGCGCACCATGGGCGCACACAGCTTTCAACAAATCCTTGGCTACAGAAATCTGGAAGAGCTGACCATGCGTATTGACCCACACACATATCGAGTCTTGAAGAAAGACTGCCTAGACCTGCCGGAAAAGACCTACACTGTGCGTCATGTCCCCCTGACTATGGAGCAAATCCGCATGTACAAGGAGTTGCAGGAATTTGCCATCACACTGCTAAAAGACGACAAGCTCGTCAGTACACCGCAGATGATTACGCAGATGCTGCGCCTACAACAGGTGCTATCGGGCCATGTCAAAACGGATGAGGGTGAACTACTTCAGTTGCCCACCCAACGTCTGGCCGCGCTTATGGACTGCATTGAAGAAGTGTCCGGTAAGATCATCATCTGGTCACGGTTCCGGTATGACATCGTCAACATCCGTAATGAACTGGCTAACGTGTACGGTTCGGACTCGGTGGTCTCTTACTATGGCGACACATCTGATCAGGACCGGCAGATCGCCATCGACAGATTCCAAGATGGCAACGCAAGATTCTTCGTAGCGAATCCAGCCACGGCTGGTTATGGCCTCACGCTGACCGAGGCCAACACAGTGATTTACTATGCTAACGACTTTAACCTTGAAACTCGGATCCAGTCCGAGGATCGCTGTCATCGTATTGGTCAGAAAAACCCTGTCACATATATTGACTTGATCGCAGATGGGACGATTGACGAGAAGATCGTCAAAGCCCTTCGTGATAAGATTGATATTGGTGCACGAGTATTAGGAGAGGAGGCCAGAGAATGGCTGAAGCTGACCCCAAAATCGCAGGTAGTATAGACGTTTTGATTGACTACAAGAAAGGTGGTCTAACATTAGAACAGGCCGTTGACCGGTTCAGAAAGCTGACCGGCCTGACACCAGACGTTGCTGAAAAGTTTTTACGGGGGCTAGGTAGAGACAATGTCGTTTCGCTTTCGGCAAAAAAATCAGTTCTTGAGTCAGAGTCGGCGGCGGAATGATCTGGCTCCTCGTCCTAGTGACCGCCGTGGAGATGGACAGAATCGAGACAAGAGTTCTGTCGGGGTTTCCGACAGTGGAGAGTTGTCACTCGGCAGCAAGTCGGATTCTTTGGAAAGACATGCCAATGAATCAAGAAGCGGTGTGCGTCAGGACGGAGACGAAAAGTGATGAAAGATGACGACATCATACAAAGGCGGCTGGACGCAGGCATGTGTCCAAGATGTTCATCGGACACGCTAGAGGTGGTGCCAACTGGGCGTAAGTGTCGTTGTTGTGGCATCCACATTGGAAACGGGAAACAACCCGAAACAATTGAAGAGGAGGACACAGGATGGGCTGGGTCGATACATTGAAGAACAAATCAGTGATGCTCTATATCGGGGGCATCGTAATCGCGAACTTTGGGTTCACATACATCCCCATGATTCCGTTACCAGGCGGGGAGATGTTCGCGCCTATGAGTCTGCTTGTCGGGTTCATCTTCGTATGGCGGGACATGGCGCAGCGTGACGTTGGTCATCGCGTGCTGGGTGCCATGGCTATCGGAGCCGTGCTCAGTTACTTGCTGGCTAACCCCTTCGTTGCGGTTGCCAGCGTGGTCGCGTTTGCCATCAGTGAGCTGGTGGACTGGGCGGTCTATACCTACACCAAGAAGCCGCTGCGGGATCGGATCCTGTACTCGTCAGCCATCGGCACACCGGTAGACTCTGCCGTGTTCATGCTAATGCTTGGGTTCTTTAGCTGGTACGGATTCTTTGTGATGGTTGTCAGCAAGATGATTGGCGCCGGAATCGTGTGGTACAGGTTGGGAGTTAAGAATGATTATTGACCAGAACACATACAAGTTCTCCATCGACGGCATTCCTTGTCCCATTGATGGGCAAATCATCAAGTATGATGTGACTTGGATAGTTGAGGATTTTGTTCAGGTAGAACTCCTCATGGAGTGGGTTGAGGAACAAGTTCAAATCCCAATGTTTCAAGAGGATTTTACCAGTCGGTTCTGGGAAAAGTGGAGTGACGGAACAGCAGGTTACCTGAAGGTAGAGGGCGTGCACTCTGGTGTACGCATCATCTCAGAAGCCGGCATGAGCAAGTACAAGCCGTGATCCACTACCACGGCACACCACTAACACCAAGAGAGATGCTTCTCCGCATGGCGGGGAAGCACTTCTGCGTGTCGTTTGCTGACCCGCGTGACGCCGAGGTCTGTCTGGATATCGGGCAGTCTGTCATGTGGGATAACGGCGCGTTTACTGCATTTACTCAAGGCAAGACATTTGACATCAACGCATTCTACGAGTGGGTCGAGCCACGACTCGGGCACCCACATTGGGCGGTAATCCCTGACGAGATAGGTGGAGACGAGACGCAGAACAGGGCGAAACTTGCTACTTGGCCTTTTCCAAAAGAATTCGGCGCCCCCGTCTGGCATCTTCATATGCACACCGATTACCTACTGTACCTGTGTGACAACTACCCGAAGGTCTGCTTCGGTAGTAGCGGGGAGTATTGGAAGATCGGGACAATCAAGTGGGAGCAGCGGATTGACGAGGCGTTTAACGCCGTCGCCAAACACCAACGTCACCTGCCATGGATTCACATGCTTCGAGGTCTTGCCCAAGCCGGCAAGCGGTGGCCTTTCGCTTCGGCTGATAGCGTCAACGTCGCACGCAACTACAAAGACTCTTCGGCTGACCCAGAGAAGATGGCGCGTCGGATTGATGGCGTGCAGTGTCCCCTGCATTGGAACCCAAACCTGACGGTGCACCAGATGGAACTGGCGATATGAAACTTGAAGTTACGCCACTGAGTCTGCGAGAAGCAAACGAGTTCGTTGAGAACTTCCACCGGCACAACAAGCCGACACAAGGGGGGAAGTTTGCGATAGGTGCGATATATGACAACGAGCTTGTCGGGGTAGCTGTCGTGGGGCGTCCTGTCTCTGCCACGCTAGATGACGGCCTAACAGCCGAGGTTACCAGAGTTTGTGTCGTGGATCACGCACCCAAAAACTCGTGCAGTTTTCTTTACGGGAGGTGTTGGCGGATCTGGCAACAGATGGGTGGCAAGCGCATGGTCACATATACCCTGCAAGAAGAGTCTGGATCCTCGCTTCGGGGCGCCGGTTGGAAGATCGTCGGTGAGGTTAAGCCGCATGACAGGTGGACTCCCAAAGGCGGAAATCGGAACTGGCAACCAATCTATGGGCAGCTGAAGTTTAGGTGGGAAGCATGATCATTTCGTGGTGGTCGGCTGGCGTCACCAGTGCGGTGGCGACCAAGCTGGCGATAGACAAGTACGGCAAGGATCGGGTGCTCCCGATCTACTTCCACATTGACACAGCGCACCGTGACAACGAGCGGTTCATTCGGGAGTGCGAGGATTGGTATGGTCGGGACATCATGGTGACCAAGTCCCACAAGCACAGTAATCAGTTTGATGTCATCACCAAAGACAAGTACGTCAACGGGCCTGGTGGTGCTCGATGCACGCTGGTGCTCAAGAAACGAGTCCGGCAGCGAATCGAAAAGGAGATGGAGTACGAGGCACAGGTCTTTGGGTTTGAGTATTCCAAGAAGGAGGTCAACCGCGCCATCCGATTCCAAGAACAATACCCAGATGCCAAGCCGATCTTTCCATTGATTGAAAAGAAGCTGACCAAGCCAGAGTGCCTGTACTACCTTGAACAGGCCGGCATAGAACGACCTGCCATGTACAAGCTGGGCTACGGCAACAACAACTGCATCGGCTGCGTCAAAGGCGGCAAGGGATACTGGAACAAGATCAGGCGAGACTTCCCAGACTACTTTGAACGCATGGCCGAGGCCGAGCGGCAAGTCGGCAACTCTTGTATTCGCGGAGTCTACCTTGATGAACTAGAGTCTAACGAGGGCGCCCAACAGAAGTTCATCATGCCTGACTGCGGCAACTTCTGTGACATTGAGTTCACCGAGATCATGCACAAGGACATAGACGAGATCATGCGCGAACCGGAGCAGCTGAGTCTGTTCTAATGAAAAGGGCGGCTCACGCCGCCCGATTCCTACTTCTTGTTCTTGCTACCTTTCGGCCTGCCCCGCTTTTTCGGTGCGGGTTTTTTGGGTGCCGCTTTCTTTTTGGCTGGAGCCTGACCCCCGACCCACGCTTCATTGAACGTGGGCGTCTTCTTGTCATCACCGATCAGTCGCCCTCGATCATCTCGCGCGCGCTCCGGCTCGGACTCGGTGTAGAACATCGGAAAGAATGTTTTCAAAAAACTCTTCATCATGCAGACTTCTCCCTTGTCTGTTGGTATGCGTCCTTGATCAGGACGGCTAGTTGCCTTGCGATTGTCCGGTCTTCAGACTTGGACAGCTCACGGATCATCTCATAGATTTCCATCGGCACGGCCACGTTGCGAAACGCCGCCTTTTTTTCGACTGTTGGTCTTCCGCGCTTTGCCGCCATTGGTCTTACCTTTCTTTTTTGCGTGATACCGCTCTCGCGCCTTGCGATTTCTTTCCTGACGCTGTGCTTCTGGATCGTGTTGCAGATAATCCGTCCCGAATAGCGCGTTCAGACCTGGCTCTAGTTCCTTTGCTAGTTGCGCCCGACCCTTGAGTCTTGCCTCCTCGGCCTTTCGATCCCGATAGATCATCGACTCCTTGTCGTACTCCAGACCTAGCTCGTCCGCTGTTGCTACGAGGTTTGCGATCATCCTCATGTCGCCGTCTTCCAGAACGAACCGCACTAGCTTTCCGCGCAGCAGGTTCAGAGCGTCGTTCACCAGAAGAGTCTGGTTTCCTAAATACATCCTTGTACCTCCTTACTTCGACTTCGATGTAGTAACCATGGTGACCGTCTCCCCTTCTGGGGATGCTGGCTTGTGTGTCCAGTTCATCAATCACCTTCTCCACTTCGGTGGGTTTGCACACCACCTCCTTCACAATCTTTAACCTATTAGAATATAGGGTGATTGTGAAATCTAAGATTTTATTATCATTCTTCATGTTTATAGCTTGTTATCACACAATCATCCAGAACAATCTTCTTGTTCCGAGGCAGTTCATAAAACCGCCACTGAGTCAGCTGCGTCGTACAAGCCTGCACGCTATCGAATGTGCGATGATAAAATTCGGTCTCGCATTTGCTCTCACCGCCTGCGAACACCGTGCACACCAAGGCCATTGCCTTAACTATCATAGTTGTCCTCCAGCTCTGGACCGCCCCAATCCTTGCGGTCATCCTCGTTTTCATAGGCGCGGAGGTAATCTTGGACCTGCTCGTCCGTCATATCCTCGCGCTCGATGCGCTTCATCGATCCGTTTTCCTGCACCTGATCGTAATGCGGAGCAGGACGGCGCCTATAATATGCGTCCGCCGAGCCGCGATCCGCCGGACTCCCATGAACTCTACTCATCGTCATCCTCCTCCGGCAGACTCTCGTCCACCTCACATTGAATGCCATGGTACTTGCAGTAACCAATCACAGAATACAACTGCGGGTGCGGAGCAATGAATGACACAATCCTCACAACCTGTTTTCCGTTGTCATCCACAATGTAAAACAGCCAATAATTAGCCACCTCCGGAGATGCCCACGCAAACAAACGTGTCGTGCTGCCCTCACCTGATGACGTTGTGATCTGACCTGCCACCTCCGACAGGAAGCTCAATGTCCAGTCCATGTCACTCATCATCATCCTCCGGTGGACCGTCCGGTCCTTCGTTGATCAAACCTGCATGCTTGCGCCGCGTCTCATGGTAAAGCTCAATCAGACTTTCTCCATGCTTCTCGCACCATGCTTCCACGGTCATGTCGATGGCGTCCTCCTCCATGTTCATGACCCATGCTTTTACTTTTCCCATTTCTACCTCCGTAGATTTTGAACCAACATTCTGTGCAAAGCAGATCGTTACCATCCTTTGCATCAGCCTTCTCGCCACACTTGTGGCACCTACTGATGGGCAACATCCCTCATGCCCTCCAGCAAATGACAGATCACATCAACGGTCCAGCCGTTGCCTAACATCCGATAACGCTGGGTGTTCGACACATGATCCGTGTATCCATCCGGCACGGTCTGCAATCGCTCACATTCAACGGGCGTGAGCTTGCGCCACTTCATACCGTCAACTGCCAAGAAATTGTTATGCTCCCATGACGATCCGCTCAACGTGGGAACCTTCCCATCGTCCGCCTTGATGCCGCCTTGGTTCTTGCCCCTCGCAACTTGAAGAATCTTAGGCTCCAGATTGCCACCAGATGCCGCACACAAACTTGGTGCTTTGCCATCCGGATGATAGACGCGGCGATTGTAGCCGTGACCCTTTAGGTCTGCCTCGCCAGCCAACTGCAATCCGTCTTCCGTCTGATCGTCAAAATCAAACACAAGCTGGCGGCGGTTCTTCTGAAAATACGATTTCAGATTGCCGCCCTTGAAGTAGTTCGCGTCAATGCAATGCGACTTATCCCGATCCGTGAACCCATCCTCCAAGATGTCCTTCAAATAGACATGCTTGTTCTCCGGCAAAGACTTGACTGGAATGTTCGTCCAATACAAACGGCGCCGATTCTGCGCGCTTACACGGTTTGAGTTGATGTCCACAGGCTTGCATCCCAGAAGGTCAGATATAACGTCCTGATATTCTTTCTTCATATTGACGTTCTCCAACAGGAAATACTTTGGCTTCAACGCTTTCAACAGCCGCACGAACTCAAAGAAGAGCTTGGAACGCGGGTCGTCAAAGTTGAGTTGCTTGCCAGCAAACGAAAATCCCTGACAAGGCGAGCCGCCAATCAGCAGATCAATGTCCGCGCCACACCCAACACCGTTTTCATCCTCATAAAAAAGACGACCATGTTTTGTACCCACTGTGGTCACATCACCCAGATGCACCGTGTCAGGATAGTTGGCCCTCGCCACCTCAATCGCATACTTGTCAATCTCGCTGGCAAAGTAGTTGGTGATAGGAAAGCCAGCCCTTTCCAAGGCCAGCCTCCCACATGACATTCCGTCAAATAGCGATAGCACGTTCACCGTATTTCTCCTTCATTTCAGTATGTGTAAGCTCGTCAATCAGAACCCAATTCCAAGTGTCACGCATCTGCCAAATCTCAACCCACAAATCTTGGCTGTTATGCTTTGAGATCACATAATGATAGTCACACCAATGATTGGCCTCCAACATCTCATCACGATCCTTGAACAAGGCATTCACCAAACGAACCTCGCCGCCTCGCCGATTCTTGTTCGCCGCAACAAACGCCGCAGCAAATTCGTCAGCCTCAAAACGTGGCAACTCCCATGCGAACTCCTTGGCATTCTCAATGAAATCAGCCGCACCGCGTGGGTAGTTGTCATAATGCTTGTATGCCCACACTTCTTCATTCTCATCCTCAAAGATGTAAATCGCTCTAGTTCCCATTGTCTTCCTCCATTACATGACGAAACTTTACACATGTGCCCTGACACTTGTCGCAATCTACGACATCACCATAAGGCGTTGGCTCGTACCCATGACCGGCGCACCAGTCACAGTATACAACGTATTCGATCCGTGAACCTTGGACCTCAATTCTTTGCTGTACTTCCATAACGTCCTCCAAGACTGATATTTAATTGTTATTATACACAGAGCGAGACAGCATGCAACAACATAAGAACCGTGTCTCGTTTGTCACGTTTGGTACAGTGTTTTTGCTGGAAAAAAGTTTTTAAAATTTTTTAGAATAGGGTGTGACAAGTGTGACAAGTGTGACAAGAACCTCTCAACACAAGGCGGAGCAAGGAGTTTTCTTTGGCACACTTCTAAGCATTTTTGGCACACTTGTCACAGTATGGAGACACTATAGGACAACATCTCAAAATCCAGGTAAAATGCCTTTTTTCAAAAGGGCTTCAAAACAGCGTTTTTATGGGGTAGTAGTGTGACATGTGTAACAAGAAGACAGACATTCTTGCAGATGACATTGAGGCCGAGACTGGACGCAAATTGACCCAGCGTCAGCGTGAGTTCGCTCGGCACTATGTTGAAGGCATCTATTCCAACGCTGAATGTGCCCGAAAGGCAGGCTATGCATCCAACTCAGCAGCCTCTATTGCTGGGCACCTGTTAGCCGGCAAAAAGTTTCCTCACCTCACCGATTACATACAAGAACTTCGTGAAGAACGAGAACGCCGTTATGGCGTGACCGTGATGGGTCAGCTTAAACGTCTTCATGAATTATCGTCTGGCGCCGAGGAGGCAGGTCAATTCTCAGCTGCAATCAATGCTGAAAAGATTCGCTCTGCACTTGGTGGCTTGACAGTGGATAGGCGAGAGAACATTCATCAGCTAGACGATCTGTCGCGTGAAGAGATCACCTCTCGTTTGAATCAGCTCCGGCGCGAGTATCCGCAGGCGTTCATTGAGGGTGAATATACGGAGGTAGTTGATGCCGACACCGGAGGCGAACTTTTGGAACACCATTCGCAGGAACCTGCCGAGTAACTGTCATACAACCCGAATCGAAAACCGCCATGGTGGCGGCGTACCTGACGTACATGTAGCATGGTCAGGGCTTGTGTTTTGGTTAGAATTAAAAACAACAAAAAACAACAGTGTCAGAATATCTCCACAGCAAATAGCGTGGAATACCGCCTATTCTCGTTCGGGCGGCTTGTCATTCATCTTGGTTAAGCACCTCTCTTCGGGCGAGCTATTTTTGTTTCGGGGCGCGAGAGCCTTGGACGTAGCCAAGTCGGGACTGGCAGCTGGGGCCGAGTTTCGGGGTTCGGGGTCGATCTTATGGGACGCGATTCGGGAGGCGGGGGTCGGGTACCTAGAGTCAGTGCTATCGGGACTTCGGGATTCGGGATTCGGGGATCCAGCTCTAGGGGAGCTAGGGACTGGGGCGCCAGTACCAGGGTCACAGCAACCTGGGCTCGAGGTAGAGGAGGCCTAGGCCTCCTCCTCCTTTATGCTGTCTTCGATCTTGTCGATTAGGGCGCCAAAGGCTGCGAACCAATCCCGATCTTCTGGTTCCTTTTCGCATTGCTCAACGACAATGTGCTTTATGTGCATGATGATATCTTCTTTTGTCATTGCTGGTTTTACCATGTGATCACCTCGTGCCAGTGCTCGCGGCACTCGTTGTATTGTTCCCACGCTGTGAGATACATGTCTTCGGCTGTTGTGTGGAGCGATAGTTTGACTGGAAACGAACCCGCGGCGCGTATGTCGGCAAGGACAATCTCGCAGTCTTCTTCATTTGGATAGGCGCCCTCGTCGCCTAACTCGTCGCGCATGTCGTGATAGTTTTCGATCATGTTTTCAAGGACAGCAATGATGCTGTCCTTTTGCTGTTGCGTTTCAATAATCATTTTACTGCCTCAACGATGGTGGTGACGCCATTGCCTTGCGTGTAGCAAAGCAAGCAATCCTTGCATTTTTGGCCGGTGCAGTTTTGCTCAACGTCGCTGTCCTTGTGGACATTGTTGAACGTCCGATCAAAAAACTCCGGCGGCTGATTCATTACCGCGTCAATTCGCGGGTTGCTGTAAATCAGAATCAGATTAGCCGGCTTTTCATTCTGGCTGTAAAACTTGCGAATGAAATTCTTGCGCTTTGTCCACAAGGCAAAAGAGCAATGTGGGTTGTGCAACGTGATGTTGTGGAAGTTTTCCAGCATGGTCATGTTGATCAATTCACCATGACCGGAAAACCTGAAAAATGCGTCTAGGATTGTCGGTAACATATGCGGAGGAATCAACCCGCCCGACAACGTGTCACTGTTCCGTTGCCATGATGGAGCGCAATTTTTGCGCAATCCGTTTAGCATCTCAACGCTATAGCAATGTTTGCAAATGATGTTGTCATCATCAACAGCATTCATTTTTTGACAATACGGATTTGTAAGCGTGTTTGTATTCAACGCTTTGAATCCGGCAAGTTTCCCTGTCATGTTTGATATTTTTAACATGTGTAACCCTCCATAGTTCACAAGTTAAATATAAGCTAAAAACAACCAGGAAACAAATAAAAAGATTCGGGTTCGGGTTCAGCAGCCTCGAGTCGGGTTCGGGATTCGGGACTAATAAAAAACGCCCTGGGCCATGCCCAGGGCGCCGTCTATGGTTGGAGGACCATAACTAATATATAACACTCGAGTCTCGAGGATGCCAGCCCATCCGCTGCGGACTGGTGAAGGAAAGGAAGGAGCGCGACACCTGCCGCGCTCCCCATTGTTAGGCGTATTCAGATTGGAGATGTTCGTCTATCTCATCCCCGTTCTGTATTTCATTGTGATAGAAATCCCCATCAACAGAATATTCGCCATGGTATCCGCAACCATATTCCACATAACGCGCGACCAGATGGAATCCCTGTTTAATCATCTCATCATATACAGGAATTGGTGGCGACCATGCTGTGTCGAATTTGAACACATATGTCTCGCCATTCTCATCGCTATAGATTTCATCTGTATCCCATGGCGAACAGACATCCCATTTCGTGCCCCAATTATCGCACGCCCAATCATACCAATTAGGAGAGTCTGAAGGAGATGTTGTATCCTTCAATGCTTCTGGCATGGGTTTGATATGGTCGCACATCTCGCCATTGATGATGGCGTCTTTCAACGCCACCATCTTGTTTTCGTCCTCATGGGACACATAGATTACATTCTGACACCAATTAGGCATAGATTGATACCTCCGTTTCTGTGAGACGAATGTCCAATTCACCGAACAATGCGACTCGTTTCATCTGTTGTTCAGACAATGGGATAAACTCTGCGAAATCGTCTCCGCTTACCGCATGAGTCTTTTCCCATAAATCCTTGACGCGCGGAGAATATCCGCGCGCATAGATAACATGGCACTTGTTCTTGCTGACAATGTCACGCTCTGGCGATGGCGACATCACATAGATGCCCTCATCCTTAACAAGCCACAGACCATATTCATCTGTGGTCTCGTCCACATAAGGAATTTTGCGCTCGCTCTTCAGCATGTGCTGAATCATCCGCGTAAACTCCTTGCTTTTAAATTTAAGCATAGTCATTTTAGTCCTCCATTAGACTGTTGTTGATATCCTCATTATATCGAATAACAAACTAAACACAAACAAAAAGAGCGGCATCTCTGCCGCTCTTTCCGTCCTATGGAGGAACTAAATCCTATCCCATGATCTTGGATTGTCTCTGTGATCCTCGTCAACATAGCGATCTGTGATCTCATATTTCGTGCCCATGCTGTCAAGTTTGTTCAGATACTTTGGAAAATCGCAATCTTCCTCCAGCGCGTATATCTCACCATTAGGCGTTTGGTATGAGCATTGTGAGAAATCTGCCGCAGACATCCGCGCAGCCGCAAGCTGTTCTTTTGAAACGATGCCCCAGCCATGTCCTTGGTCTGTGATAAATACGATATTCATTTTGTTGTCCTCCATAGACTGTTGTTGAATCCTCATTATACACATTAACAAACACAAAACAAATTAAATGTTCGGGTCGGGTTCGCTATGTTTCGGGTCGGGTCGGGTTCGGGACTGGTGGCTTTAGTCACCAGTAGGGCGCCGCCCTCTGCTATAGGCGTAAGACTATAGCATATAAAATCTAGGCAAATAAAAAGGGAGGCGGCTAGCGCCGCCTCCGCATGATGTGTAGTAGTGCCGCGCAGTAGAAGGCTGCGCCAGCGTGTAGGATCATGGCTAGTCGCATGACCTGATGGCCTAGATCATCGAGCGGTTCCACCAGCCCGAAGATTAGATGGGCAGACGCTAGCAGGAATAATCCCGCTAGCATCATGCCAAGTTTGACAGCCGCCATCAGTCCAAAAGAACCATGTAGGCTTTTGGTTCGTATTGCCTGAACCAATCAAGACCTTTGCGAACAACCGCCCAGTGCTTTGGGTTGTTGCTTTGCTCTGCCATCCAATTCATGCCCATGGTAACGTCATAGACGGCCACGGCATCGGCTGGAATGGTGACGCTCTCACCACTGAATGGGTTCGTGACCTCTTCTGGATCGTCACCCACTAGGCATTTGAAAGGTAGTGGTCTAGTCATTTTGTAGTCCTCCAAAAAGCGCCGCCGGCGTGATGCCGGCGGCTAGGTTTATCACTTCCACTTGAACATCTGACGAATTTGCGTGTATGCCGCTTTCGCCTCATATTCAAACTCTTGTGGATCGTGATATGCGAGACCCGCCTCAATGGCGTGTCTCTCAACATCCTTTCGCTCCAAATTCCAAAACTTAGCTTGGCCTTTTGCGAAATCGTGTTGATCTTTTAGGCCATGTAGGCCTACCAATGTCTCGCGCCATAGCGTCAGCATCTCTTTACAGAAGGCAATCTGTTCCGCTTCTGTTAATGCGTCATATGTATGGCGACGAGCAAATTGTGATTTAGTCATTTTAGTCCTCCAATAGACTAGGTTGCTTTGGGGTCGCTTGGCTATTGCCGTCCGATTTCCCTTAATGTCCTATGACATTAAGCTAAAATGAGACAACATGCAACACCAAACAACAAATAAAATACATTTTATTTGTCAATAATATGACGGGTTACTTGGGACAATATCGGGCAACATGTCAAATTACTGACGCCCCAACCCCCTTGACAAGACGGGGCGCTGCGCGCGCCCACCCACCCGCCCTAGATGGGTACATTCATTCCCATGTTTTTCTGTTCGACCTAGGCACCTGTTGCAAGATCCACAAATTAATTGTACGAATGTCTAAAGGAGTCCCTAGGCGTGGAAAAAAATTCTGATCTAAATTCATTTGAGATGTTTGGCCGGCTGTGTGTGTTGTTGGACAGTGCGCCGTGGTACAGGGACCAGCGGATCAGGGATCTTGGCTTTCGGTTCATTCCTGCGATTGAGCATGGGAAGGTTCGATATTGGATGCGTGATGGTTCGTTGATTGGTTTTGCGACTTGGTGTTACATGACATTTGAGGAGGCTGAGACGCGGGAGTATAGTGGCCGAGAGGTATTTTCGCGGACTTCTGGCGATCAGTTGTGGGTCATGGACATGGTTGCGGTTGATAGTGTATTGTATATTGCGAGAGACATGCGCCGATTCTTGAGTGATGTCACGGATCATGATGTGGCGCACTGGAAACGGCCTGACGGCAGGCAGGGCAATGCTTGGAGATTGAAGCATGGGTGAATCAGCAGACAGCGGTAACGAAGCAGGCAGCGATAACGTAGATCGCTCTAATCCGAATGAAATGCGTGCTCGTGAGCAAGCGGCGGCAAGATCCGGCACGGTTACTGACAGTAGTGGCAGTCCTGTAACATCTACCAACCGTGATGGCACGCAGAGTGTTGTTACGACTGGCACTGACTTTGAGCGTTCTATGGCGCAGCAGGATTTTGCGCGAGAGCAGGCGACCCGTGATCGCGTTGCTCGTATGAACGAGTTGGCGCTACAAGGAGTCGTAGGTGCTAATGCTGATGAGATTGTTCGCAGAGAAATATCAGACGGCGTCTTATCTCGCAGTGCGGCGAGTCTAGCGGCGGAAGTTGCTCGAAAGGAGCAAGCGGCAGTAGAGCGTGCGGCGGCGGCTGGCAGGTTGGCTGGCGCTCCTGCGGGTTCGGCACTTGCAAACATTGATGTGACTCAGCCGACCATGTCACCAGAGGCGTTTCGTGCGGCGGAGGTGGCAGGGGTTCGTGCTCCTCCGGCCATGGGTCCAGAGATGCAACTCATGTCTTTGCCGTCACCGAATCCCCGTGACGCGATTGCAGAAGCGTTACGGACCTCGCCATACAGTGGTACGAATAACACACTTCTAACAAACAGAATGTTAGCACAAGGCACTCCGCAAGAGGAGCGGCAGAGCATATTACAGGAGATTCGCAATCGCGCCACGTTAGGCGACGAAGGTGCTCGTCAGGATTTAGCGGATGTAGAAGCGCGTGAAGAACTTGGTTTGGCTGGTGCGGGACGCGTGGATCTTAATGCGCCGAATCCGTTTGCGGCACCTTCTCGTCAGGCGCTTGTTCCGGTAGGCATTCAATCCTTGCCCGAAGCCGCCACTGCGTCAGCCATAGTTGACCCAGGCGTTTTGTCCGTTGCTCCAATTGAACAAGTTGCCTTGGATCAGGAAGCTAGAGCACGGGGAACTGATCCTCTACTTCAAACAGGCACGGCACCTATGAACGTGTCTGGAGCTGCTGCGCCAGCGGTGTCTGGTCCTCTGCCAGACATGGTAGACGCAGAGACAGACATTTTTGCACGGGATCTTACAGACCCTAATCGCCCTGGATACAGAGACGGACTTCCGATTGGCCTTGAGACATATACAAGACCTGACGGTGTTACGGTAACAAGGAACCTAGCCGGCCTGACTGAAGCGCAACGCGAAAACCTACCGCTTTCTGTGAGAGCCGCTAATCTTATGGGTTCTCAAGCATATGGCTATGAACTGGACGATCAAGGCAACGTCATAGGTCAGGTAGGAACACCGGGGATGGGTGTTCTTGGAAACGCCGTAACCGGTCTTCAAAACATGATGATGGGACCACCACAGACCGTAGAGGATTTACTTGATAGGGGAGCGTACACCGGAACGTCTTTATCCGGTTCGGATTCATATCAAGAGCCTGAAGAGGCGATGACCACGGACGTTACAAAATCGCCACAGGATCCGTGTCCTCCAGGTTACCAGTTGGTGAATGGGGTCTGTCAGCCTGTAGATGATGTGACGACTGCGGCCCCCGGCTCTGGGTTCCAGTTCTTCCCATCAGGTGGTTTTCCGACATCTTTCTCGCCTATGACTCAAGCGACACAGGTTGGGCAGGTAAATCCGTTTGTGCTCCGTCCTAACGTGTCGCAGGGCATACAGGGTCTGTCGCCGACAGGAGCGGCTCTTGGCCGACAAGTTTGATACGGTTCCAGAAGAGGTTCTGAAGGAGATATATGCTCTTCAGAACCAGCAGGTCCGGCTCAGTATACGCGAAAAGGCACGCGATCAGTTCATGCCATTCGTGCATCATGTGTATGATGGCTTCATCGAGGGCCGTCATCACCGGATTATTGCGGAAAAGCTGGAAAGAGTGGCGCGGGGTGAGCTGAAACGGCTTATTGTGAACATGCCGCCGCGTCATAGTAAGTCAGAATTTGCCTCATATCTGATGCCGGCGTGGTTTTTGGGCCGGAATCCGAAGCTAAAGATCATTCAGGCCACCCATAACACCGAATTGGCGGTCAGATTCGGCAGAAAAGTGCGTGATTTGATCGACACGCCCGATTTTCACACCATTTTCCCCGATACGGGCCTAAAAGCGGACGATAAAGCCGCCGGAAGATGGGGAACATCGGCTGGAGGCGAGTATTTTGCTGCCGGAGTGGGCGCAGCAATGACGGGTCGCGGCGCGGATTTGCTGATTATTGACGATCCGCACTCAGAGCAGGACGCATTGTCCAGCACGGCCTTCGATCACGCCTTTGACTGGTACACATCCGGTCCAAGACAGCGTTTACAGCCTGGTGGGGCGATAATCATCGTCATGACGCGCTGGGGCCAGAAGGATTTGACCGGTCAGGTGCTCAAGATGCAGGGTTCTGACCAGATGGCGGACGAATGGGAGGTTGTGGAGTTCCCAGCCATACTTCCGTCCGACAAACCGCTCTGGCCGGAGTTCTGGAACAAGGATGACCTGGTCAAGGTCAAGGCATCTTTGCCTGTAGCCAAGTGGAACGCACAGTGGCAGCAGAATCCGACAGCCGAAGAGGGCGCCATCGTCAAGAAAGAGTGGTGGCAGATGTGGGAGAAGGAGAAGATTCCGCCTGTGAAGTACATCATTCAGGCGTATGACACGGCTTTCAGCAAGAAAGAGACGGCTGACTTCTCGGCGATTACGACATGGGGAGTTTTTGCAAATGAAGATACCGGTGCCGATAATATCATTCTTATGGATGCTCGTCGTGGTCGTTGGAACTTCCCTGAACTTAAAGAGGTGGCAGGAGAAGAGTACGAGTATTGGGAACCTGATATGGTCATTATTGAAGCGAAGGCGTCGGGCCAGCCACTGACGGACGAGCTACGTGCTGCCGGCATTCCGGTCATGAACTATACACCAAGCAAAGGCCGTGATAAGATCACCCGTATGCACACGGTGGCTCCGCTGTTTGAGGCGGGGATGGTGTGGGCACCGGAACAGAAGTTCTCGGAGGAAGTTATTGAAGAGTGTCTTGCGTTCCCACATGGGGAGCATGACGATTTTGTCGATAGCATGACGATGGCTTTGATTCGTTTCCGGCAGGGTGGGTTCATCGAGCTTGAGGGCGAGAACGATAACTCTGATTGGTATCCGAGGAAACGGGAGTATTATTAATGGCACTACCTCCACGCCCGATGGGCAGCTTGACAGACTCTGGCATTGAAGCGCCGCAGGGTATGGACGTAGAGATCCCGCAGGCTCCAGACTTTGCTGGAGGCGCCGAGGTTGTTCAGCAGCCTGACGGTAGCGCAATTGTGCAGGCTCTCATGGGCGGTGTGCCTGACGGTCTTGAGGTAGAGACTGAGCAATATGATCACATGGCGAATCTCGCCGAGATCATTGATGACGATGTTTTGGGTGAGATATCCAGCGAACTTCGTGGTTTGTACGAAGAAGACATGGAGTCTCGCGAGGATTGGGAACAGGCGTATACCAAGGGTCTGGATCTTCTTGGTATCAAGTATCAGGAGCGCACTCAGCCGTTTGAGGGCGCATCTGGCGTAACACACCCTTTGATTGCCGAATCCGTCACGCAGTTCCAAGCGCAAGCATATAAGGAACTTCTGCCTGCCGGCGGTCCTGTGAAGACGCAGGTTCTTGGCTCCAAGACCATGGAGAAAGAAGCGCAGGCCAGCCGCGTGAAGAACTTCATGAACTATCAGGTTACTGAGGTCATGGAGGAGTTTGATCCTGACACGGATCAGATGCTGTTCTATCTGCCGCTGTCCGGTTCTACCTTCAAGAAGGTTTACTTTGATCCCACCAAGGCTCGTGCGGTATCGGCATTTGTGCCTTCGGAAGATCTGGTTGTGTCGTACTCCGCCACCGATCTGAACACTGCACCTCGTGTAACGCACGTTCTGCGTATGGATGGCAACCAGCTTCGCAAGATGCAGGTTGCAGGCATCTACAAGGACGTAGAGGTGTCGATAGATGACAATGTAGACGATCCGGTTCGCGACAAGGTTGATGAACTTGAGGGTATTAGCAAAGGGTATACGGACGACATTCACACCGTTTTGGAGATGCATGTCGATCTGGATCTAGAGGGTTTTGAAGACGTTGGTCCCGATGGTCAGCCCACCGAGATCAAGCTGCCGTATGTCGTTACGATTGACCACGGGTCAGGTGAGATTCTGTCGATCACTCGTAACTATGATCAAGAAGATTCGCTGAAGCGTAAGCGTCAGTATTTCGTACACTACAAATTCCTGCCCGGTCTGGGTTTCTATGGCTTCGGCTTGATCCACATGATTGGTGGGCTGGGTCGCGCTACGACCAGCATCCTTCGTCAGTTGATTGATTCCGGCACACTGGCAAACTTGCCGTCTGGATTCAAGGCGCGGGGCATTCGCATCCGTAACGATGACGAACCGCTAAGTCCTGGTGAGTTCAGAGACATTGATGCGCCTGGTGGCGACATCCGCAACTCTATCATTCCGCTTCCATTCAAAGAGCCGTCAGGCACGCTAGCGCAGTTGCTGGCCTCTTTGATTGAGGGTGGTCGTCGCTTTGTGTCTATCGCCGATCAGCAGATTGGTGACGGCGCTCAAAGTGGAGACATGCCCGTAGGTACAACTGTGGCATTGCTTGAGCGCGGTATGAAGGTCATGTCGGCCATTCACAAGCGCCTGCATTATGCTCAGAAGACAGAGTTCCGGCTCCTCGCTAGAATCTTCGCAGAAAATCTCCCTCCTGTGTATCCTTATGAGGTAGCCGGAGCACCTTCAGAGATCAAAGCACAGGACTTTGATGGTCGCGTAGATGTGGTTCCAGTATCGGATCCCAACATCTTCTCGATGTCACAACGGGTAACGCTAGCGCAGACACAGCTACAGTTGGCGCAGTCGAATCCGCAGATCCACAATCTCCATGAAGCATACAAGCGTATGTATCAGGCGCTAGAAGTGCAGAACATTGATGAGATTCTGCCGGCCAAGAAGGAACCGCAGCCTACGAGTCCCAGCATTGAGAATGCCAAGGGAATGCAGGGCGAACTCCTGACAGCCTTCCAACAGCAGGACCATGACGCTCATATTATGGCACACATCATGTTCATGAAGTTGCCGTTGGTCTCTACATCGCCTAACATTTATGCTATATTCATGGGGCACCTTCAGGATCATGTGTCCATGAAGGCACGTTTGACTGTGATGGCTCAAGTCCAAGAACAGCAGGCGCAGGCGCAGCAAATGGCATTGGCCGCTCAGATGGGGGCAGTAGACCCCATGATGGCGCAACAACAAATGCAAGCAGCATCTGCGATGAGTGAGGACATGGTTGAAGCCGAAGTTGCAAAACTAGAAGCACAGTTCACCCAAGAAATCATTCAGATGCTTGCACCGCCGGAAGGGCAACAAGATCCTCTTGTAGCAATCCGGCAGCAAGAGCTTGCTATCAAGGCTAACGAGTCCCAGCGCAGAGCGGCGCAGGACTCGGCAGAACTTGATTTGGAACGCCAGAAGCTCCAGCAGAGAGCCATGACTGACGCAGCGCGAATCGAACTCCAAGAGGAGATCGCGGAAGATAGGGCAGATGTGAACAGGGAACGCATCCAGACCCAGCGTGAGTTGGCGATGCGTAAGGGATAATTGGATCCAGTAACTGCGATGGCCACCGCTTCGGCGGCATTTGGAGCCATTAAAAAAGGTTTTGCGATAGGACGGGACATCGAGTCGATGGCATCCGATCTTTCGCGTTGGATGGGTGCATTATCTGACCTAGACCAGGCCGAAAAAGAGGCCAAGAACCCTCCTATATTCAAGAAGCTATTCAGCGGAAAGAGTGTCGAACAAGAGGCTATCGAGGTTTTTGCGGCAAAAAAGAAGGCGCAGCAACAACGTCTGGAGTTGCAAAACTGGATCGGACTTACAATGGGCAGGTCTCACTGGGAAGAGCTGATTCGCATGGAAGGCCGGATCCGAAAGCAACGACAGGAAACCCTATACAGGCAACGTGAACGGCGCCGGAAGTTCGTTGAAGTAATCTGCATAATACTTTTGGTGACATCGGTTGGGGCGTTCCTTGTCTTTCTTGCATGGCTGTATGTCAAAAGGAAAGAGAATGGTTAAGAAGTTTCAGAAGGACACCGAGTATGCCGAGTATGATCTGGACGGCGATGGTGAAATTACTGACGAAGAATTAGAACACGCCAAGGAAATACGAGAGACAGAGCGCGACTTGAGAAAAAGTTTAGCTCAACTGCGGATGGCGAGATACACTTTGATTGGCATGGGGGTGTTTACTGCCGCCATGTTTACGCCATGGGTATCTGTTGAACGTATTGAGGCGCTTAGTGAAATAAGCAATCTATTTTATATTAGCGGCGCCGGTGTCGTTGGAGCGTATATGGGCACCACAGCGTGGATGAGCCGTAAATGATAGACGCTTTTTTGTTGCTGGTATACTTGGGCACAGGAGAGTTCCGCAAGCTAGAGAGTGGAAACATGTATTTCTATTCAATCACTGAATGTAACTATTTTGCGAATCAAGTCTCCAAAAGGTATGGAAATTACAGACATTCAGACCTGCTAGATCCCAAGGATCGAGTTACGGCGTACTGTATTCCTAGACAGGTCAACTCAGATCAGGTAAAGGTGTATTGATGTTACAAGCACTTATTGGTCCTGTATCCGGCCTAATTGGGTCATGGATGGACTCTAAAACGGAAGAGCAACGCGGCAAATCTGCGGTTGCCAAGGCAAAGGCGGAAGCTGAAGCCAAGGTGATGGTATCTGCTGCTACGTCAACGGCTGATTGGGAAAAGCTGATGGCGAAGGGCAGTCAATCGTCTTGGAAGGACGAGTGGCTAACGATCTTGTTCTCGATTCCGCTAATACTGGCCTTTGCTGGTGAGTGGGGCAGAACCATTGTTGCAGAGGGTTTTGCAGCTTTGGAGGTGATGCCGGACTGGTATCAGTATACACTGGGTGTGATTGTAGCGGCCAGCTTTGGCGTTAGATCAGCAACGAAGTTCTTTGGAAAGAAGTAGGAGGGCGCCATGCCACTGACAAAAAAGCAGATGAAGATTGCCCGTGTAGCAGAGCCTCGCGATAAGATCACCGGTGAGGACTTTCAAGAGCTTCGTAAAGCCGATGGCGGCATAGTTAAGTTCAATGAGGGCGGCGAGGTTACTTCTACAGAGCCGAGGATCATTGAGTTACAAGAACTAGCAGAGTTTGGTGATGACGACGCCGCAGAAATTGCAAAATCTGATCTGTTCAAAGAGCGAGACACCAAGCGTCTGGACAAGTCTGTTAAGACATTTCGTAAGGGAATGAGCGTAAAAGCAGATGATATGGCTCGTGGTTGTGGTGCGGCGGTAACAGGCAAAAACTTTAGCGGTACATATTAATTGTCCGATGGATGTTGCAGACTTCGCAAAATATGTTTATAGCTTGTTGAGTCAGCGAGAGGAGCAAATCGCTGACATGTTAACATCTGGTGGTGTTCAGAACTTTGAGCAGTACCAGCGGTTGGTGGGAGAAGTACAGGGACTTGTCTACGCCAAGGAAGAAATTAAAACCCTGCTGGAGAGAAACTTAGACGATGGCGAAGACATTATACGTTCCTGATCATGTTGCCAGATCAAAAGCAAAAGATCCCGTTACCGCAGATTCTGCTTATGTAGAGGCAGACCAGCGAGTCTTAGACCCCGGTCTCATCGACAAATCCCTGAAAGAACGCTTGCCGCAACCTACGGGTTGGCGACTTCTTGTTATGCCGTATCAAGGCAAGGCAAAGACCGATGGTGGCATTCTTATTCCTGATCAAGCCCGTGAGCGTGAGGCACTAGCTACGGTAGTAGCTTATGTGCTGAAGCTAGGGCCGTTGGCTTACCAAGATCCCAACAAGTTTGGCGATAACCCAGAGCCATGGTGTCAGGAAGGTCAGTGGGTGTGCATTGGTCGTTATGCAGGGTCTAGGTTCAAGATCGAAGGTGGAGAGGTTCGCGTCATAAATGATGACGAAGTGATTGCTACCCTTCTTGAACCCGATGATGTGAAGCATGTCTAAGGAGACGGAGATGGCAGAGGCTCAAGCAATTGAAGAAGAGAGCGTTGAAGTAACGCTTGAGGACGATAAGAAGACGGTTAACGCTGAAGAAGAGCGTGTTGAGGTTCAAACTGAAGAGCCTGCCGAAGCGTCCGAGGATGAATTAGACAATTACAGTAAGGGTGTTCAGAAGCGCATCAAGAAGCTGACTGAGAAGTACCGCTATGCCGAGCGCGACAAGGAAGAAGCTGCGCGACTTGCGGATGTCTTGAAGCAAGAGAATGAACAACTCAAGACCAAACTCAGTAACCTTGATCAAGGCTACCTTAGTGAGTACGGCACTCGTTTGGATTCTCAGCTAGAACAAGCCAAGCGTGCGTATACGGACGCTCATGAGCGCGGTGACGCGGATGCCTTGTTCAATTCTCAACAGGCGCTGTCGCATATCGCCATTGAGCAAGAACGCTATAGACTTGCTAAACAGCGCCAAGAGCAACAGGCACAACCTGTTGAGGTTCCGCAGGAGACACAGCCACAACAGGCACAACAGGCACAGCCAGACCCACGAGCACAGAAGTGGGCAGAAACAAACGAATGGTTTGGTGATGACGAGATCATGACACAGGCCGCGTTTGTAATTCATAATAACTTAGTCAACGAAGAAGGGTTTGACCCATCTGGCGATGACTACTACAATGAATTGGACTCTCGTCTTAAATCTCGTTTTCCAAACGAGTTGGGGGCCAAACAGAACGGGGGAAGTACAAGGGTCGCCTCGGCTTCTACTTCCGCATCCCGCAGCAACAAGCAGGGGCGCAGGACTGTCAAGTTGTCACCATCACAGATAGCAATGGCTAAAAAACTTGGAGTTCCTTTGGAAGAATACGCTAAGTATGTAAAGGACTAAGTTATGAGTGATACAAGACAACCACGGTCTACAGAAACACGCGAAAAGCAAACGCGCAGAAAACCATGGGCACCGCCCAGCCGACTAGATGCACCGACACCGCCCGATGGGTATCGCCATCGTTGGATCAGGACAGCACTCAGAGGCGACGACGACAAGATGAACGTCCACGCGAAACTTCGTGAGGGATGGGAACCAGTCAGAGCTGACGAGTATCCTGGCCGTGATTATGCGGTTCTTGATGAAGGCACACATGCCGGTGTAATTGGTAACGGTGGGTTGATGTTAGCCCGTATACCTGAAGAGACAGCGCAGGAAAGAACCGAATATTACCGTGATCGGACACGCGAACAAATCACTGCTGTGGATCAGGACTTAATGAAGGAGCAGCATCCTTCGATGCCTATTACTAATGATAGGCAAAGTCGTGTAACCTTCGGAGGTCGCAAAGGCGACTCTGATTCATAGTGAGAAGGAGTTATTCTCATGGCAAATGCAAATGGAGCCTTTGGTCTAAAACCATACGGCATGCTAGGGTCCGCCCCAGCCTCCATGGGTACAACTGAGTATCGCATTGCATCTAACAACTCCAACCCAATCTTCCAAGGCATGCCTGTAATACCGCTTGCCGCTGGAGTGATTGATGACCTGCAAGCCGCCGCTGGTGGTACGGTTTCAATCGTGGGTGTGTTCAACGGATGCGAATATGTCAGTTCAACCACTGGAGAAACAATTTTCTCTAACTTCTGGCCTGGTTCTGGCGCGGATGCGAATTACCCCGTCAAAGCCTTTTTGTATGACGATCCAGCAATGCTGTTTACGATTGCAACGTCTAACGTACAAGGTTCTAACGATACTGAAGCAGAACTTCGTACAGAGGTGTTTTCAAACATTCAGCTTGCAAACGGTAACAGCGGCTCTACCACAACAGGTATTTCCTCTGCGACTGCGGATCTGAATACTGTCGGCGTCACAGCCTCAGACGCTCTGCGTATTATGGGTATTCTTGATGACCCAGAAAACTCAGACTTTAGTGCTGCTGGCATCCCATTAATCGTTCGTATAAACAACCACTTCAATGCTCCTAACGGTAGCATTGCACAGGGTACTGTTTCTACGACGGGCGTATAAGGAGGCTGATCAATGGCTATTTCTCGCGCACAACTAGCGAAAGAACTGGAACCAGGCCTCAATGCTCTATTTGGAATGGAGTACGACAGGTACGAGAACCAGCACGCAGAAATCTACACTACCGAGTCCTCAGATCGAGCATTTGAGGAGGAAGTGATGTTGAGTGGCTTTGGCGCCGCTCCGACTAAGTCGGAAGGTTCCGCCATCACTTTTGATGATGCCAACGAAGCATTCACAGCTCGGTACAACCACGAAACCATTGCACTGGCATTTTCGATCACGGAAGAAGCTGTGGAAGACAATCTCTATGATCGTCTCTCCTCTCGCTACACTCGTGCTCTTGCTCGTTCAATGGCACACACGAAGCAGGTCAAAGCAGCTAGCATTCTCAATAATGCGTTTACGGCTGGTGCGTCTGCCGGCGGTGACGGTGTTGCACTTTGTGACGCATCACACCCGCTTACAAACGGTAGCACGTTTGCTAACGAGCCAGGCACAGCCGCAGATCTGAACGAGACCTCACTTGAGGACGCTCTGATCAGCATCGCTGGTTTCGTTGATGAGCGTGGCCTGAAAGTCGCCCTTCGCGGCATGAAGCTGATCATACCTCGTCAGCTTCAGTTCGTTGCAGAGCGTCTGATGGTTTCTAACCTGCGTGTGGGTACTGCGGATAACGATGTAAATGCACTTCGTTCCATGGGGATGTTGCCTGACGGTTACCACGTCAACGACTTCCTTACGGACACGGATGCGTTCTTCATCCTTACCGATGCGCCTCGTGGCTTTGTACACTTTGAGCGTCTACCGCTTTCCACTCAGATGGAAGCAGACTTCGACACCGGCAACATGCGTTTCAAGGCTCGTGAGCGTTACAGCTTCGGTTTCTCTGATCCGCGTTGTGTGTTCGGTTCGCCGGGCGCCTAAGAATCCTAGTCCTCCAGCTAGGCGAAAGGGCGGCTTTATGGCAATCAAGTCGCCCTTTCTTCTGTTACAGTAGTTTCCTCCCTAAACTTGGAGCCGTAGAATTTGCGGCTCCGTCTTTTTTCGTGTATCCTGTTCGTACCCTGACAGATCTAGAATAGATCTGACTCTAGCCACGACAGGAGATTTAAATGGCTACTTCTACTTTCTCTGGTCCTATTAAAGCCGGAACCATCAAGAACACAACAGGCACGACCCTAGGCTCAAACATTTCCAACGTCGGTCAAGTTGTTATGTCTCAGACATTTGCAGCAGATCTTTCTGGGGGCGCTTTAACTGCTTCTGTTACTGACGTTGTTATTCCTGCAAACTCTCAGATCATTGACTGCGTGATTGACGTTATTACCGCGTCAAGTGATGCAACTAACCTGAGTGTTGGAGATACCGTTGGCGGTGCAGCAACCTTAGTTAACACTTTTGCTATTGGAACAAGCGCAGGCCGCAAGTATCCGACCACTCAATCTGGTGGTGCTTTAGCATGGGAAGACACAGGAACAGCAGACATTCGTTTGACTGTAACGGCCTCTGCTTCAACCACTGCTGGTGAAGTTCGCGTTACTATTTTGTATGCTCAAAACAATAACCTTGGCTAATAGGAGGGCGGAATGGCTGCTTCTATTTTTACTAAAACGGCCACGGCGACTGGAACATTGCAAGGCGGCAGAACTCGTCTAAAGGCTTTCTATGTAAAGACAGCTTCTAGTGGTTCTCCAGCGGTGGTGTTTAAAAACGGCAGTGGTGGAGCTACTTTGTTATCTATGGTGTTTCACACCTCGGATGACAATCAGATCTCCATACCTGATCATGGGATGATCTTTAATGATGAGTGTCATGTGACACTTACCAATATAGATTCAATCACAGGTTTCTTTGGCTAATGGCTCGTAAGGCCACAAAGATGCCCAAGCGCAACAAAAAGAATTTCCGCTCCACCAAGTCTGGGGCGGGAATGACTAAAGCTGGAGTCGCGGCGTACCGTCGTAAGAATCCAGGCAGCAAGCTCCAAACGGCTGTAACGGAGAAAAAGCCGAGCAAGTCTCGTGCGAAACGCCGCAGTTCTTATTGCTCCCGTTCAAAGGGGCAGATGAAAATGCATAACATCAATTGCCGCAAAACGCCTAAGAAGCGTATTTGTCAGGCAAGGAAAAGGTGGCGGTGTTGAAGAATCTAAGCACAATCATTAGCGGTGCAACTTTGGCGTTCTTGGGTTGGATAGGTATTTCTATCGTTGAACTCAAGACGGATACCGCTGTTGTGAAAGAGAAGGTCGCCTCAAATTATGAGATGATCAAACCCATGTGGCAGGCGTTTTTAGCGGAGAAGGGCAATGACGATCTCGCGCAGCTCTATCGCCAAGCAAACGACTAAGGGGGTTAAAGTGCCAAAAGATGCATGTTACCGAAAGGTTAAAGCAAGATATAAGGTTTTTCCATCGGCGTATGCTTCGGGCGCGATTGCTAAATGCCGAAAGGTGGGAGCCAAAAACTATGGAACTGGAGGAAAGAGTAAGAAGTCTAAAAGAAAGACTGGCTCTTCTAAACGCAAGGCTAAGACCTTCTAATGAGAGTTCCAGAGACAAGACCGAAACGCAAGTTTCGAGGCAAGAAGATCAAAGGAACCGCAGTAGCGAGAGGCTGCGGAGTCGTTTTGCCAAAAAAACGTAAGCGCACCAAGGGTGCTGTGGAGCAATCCTGATGGCGGTTAGGAAGACAAAATCTGGACTCGCGTTAAAGCGTTGGTTCAAAGAAGATTGGAAGGATGTCCGCACGGGGAAAAAATGTGGGCGCCAAAAAGGAGAAAAACGTGGTGTCCCTTATTGTCGCCCATCAAAGCGGGTTTCTTCAAAGACGCCCAAAACAACGAAGGAGTTATCTGCCAAAGAGAAGAAGTCTCGTATTTCGCAAAAGAAGCGGCTGGGCCAGCCTGCTGGTAGGCCTAGGCGTGTAAAATCTGTTCGCAGAAGAAAGACAAAAAAATGAACCGCGAAGAGATAGTTAAGGAGATACGGCGCTGGTCATCTTCCGTCTTGGAAAAAACAAGTGACAACTATAACGGTTTGCCTGCCTGTCCCTTTGCTAAAAAAGCTTGGAGAGAAAATAAAGTAGATTTTGTATTCAAAGATACAGCGGACTGGGATGTTCTGTATTTAGCGATAGATGATTGGGACGATTCTAAAGACGTAGTTATTCTTGTTGATAATTGTTATGAAGATATAGAAGAGTTTTATGAAATACTAGACAGCCTGAATGAAGATTTATCAAATGGTGTTTTCAATACGAAAGACATGTTTTTAATGGGTTTTCACCCAGAGTCAGACGACAATGATTTGTTGGATGACGAGATAGAGATGACTGATGAGGAGCCTTATGCCATGATCTTCTTACAGCGTTTGAGTAAATTGCAAGAGGCTTCGGATCAGCTCAGAGAGAAGGGTTATTATGATACTTGTGAAGAGTATTATGGGGGCGCTTCTTCATATCACCAACGTCAAGAGTATTACAGGAGACTAAAATGGCAGGTGCAATGAAAAGAATGAAGAAAAGACGCGGCATGAAGGGCGGCGGCAGTGTCAAAAAGATGCGCGGCGGCGGCGCTGTTAAGAAGATGCGTAAGATGCGCGGTGGCGGTGCCGTTAAGAAGATGCGTAAGATGAAGAAGGGCGGCAAAGTTAGGTCTAGGTAATGGCGACATCTAACTCTAGAGATTTCGATCTTGATGTTTCTGACATCATAGAAGAGGCGTATGAGCGTTGTGGACTAGAGGTTCGCACTGGTTATGATGCGCGAACAGCGCGACGTTCTATGAATCTGATGTTTGCAGATTGGGCGAACAGAGGGGTAAACCTCTGGACGGTCAGGCAAGCAACGATAACGCTTACAAACAATCAAGCGACTGAAACTCTAGGTGCAGATGTTGTAGATCTTCTTGAAGTTGTTCTGCGGCGCAGTAATACAGACTTTGATTTGACTCGACTGAGTCGTGGCGATTACCTGTCGATCCCTAACAAAACGACACAAGGTCGCCCTTCTCAGTTCTTCTTTAATCGGCAGATCACGCCACAGATCACACTTTGGCCGACACCGGAAAATAGCACGGATCAGATCGTATACTACTATCTCCGGCGGATAGAAGATGCGGACGCGCTGACGAACAATGTTGAGTTGCCCTTCCGGTTCTTACCCTGTGCAGCTGCCGGCATGGCGTATTACATCGCCCTGAAGAAGGCGCCAGAGCGTGTTCAGCTTTTGAAGAATGTTTATGAAGAGGAGTTTCAACGAGCCGCTGATGAAGACGAAGATCGAGTATCCTTGAAGCTACAGCCTGATATCCAGTATTTGAGGGTATAATGGGTAATTATGCTTCAGGCAAAGATGCATACGGAATCTCAGATCGATCTGGGTTTCGGTACCGTCTTCGTGACATGCGGGTAGAATGGAATGGCTTGAAGGTAGGTTCTGATGAATTTGAGGAGAAACATCCGCAGCTTGATCCGAGACGTAGAGTCGTTGATCCACAAGCTCTCCGCGACCCTAGACCTGATACAGGAAAGGGCCATGTATTCGTTCCGGTTGGCAATAACGTCTTTCCACCAGTGGATAAGGCGCAAATGATTGGCGGCGTAGGATTCGTCACGGTGGTGGTTTAAATGGCATTTACATTCAACGAGTTAAAACAAACGATTCAAGATTATAGTGAGAATCAAGAGACTACGTTTGTAAACAACCTAGACACTTTCATTGTTGAGGCGGAAGAGCGCATCTTGAAGAGTGTGGCGTTGACTTTCTTCCGCAAGAATCAGACGGGCACGACTACATCCTCGAATCAGTTTCTTACTTGTCCGAGTGATTTTTTAGCGCCGTATTCGTTGTCTATTACAAACGGTGGTAGCAAAGAGTTCCTGCTGTACAAGGACGTGAACTATTTGCAGGAGTACAACCCCACTGGTGCTACAGGTGTTCCGAAGTATTACGCTTTCTTTGACATCAACAATTTCATGCTGTCGCCTACTCCCAATGCGGCGTTCACAGCGGAGCTGCATTATACCTATCGTCCTGCCAGCTTGACTGCTCAATCAGGTAGCGGAAGCACTTGGTTAAGTACAAACGCCCCTATGACACTGTTGTATGGCTCCCTGATAGAGGCTTATACCTTTATGAAGGGGGAAGCTGATGTTCTTCAAAACTACAACCAGCAGTTTCAACAGGCGTTAATTCGTTTGAAAAACTTCGGTGAGGCTCTAGAAACAACGGATGCCTACCGAGAAGGTCTGATAATTAGAGAGAAAACCTGATGTTTAAACTAGATGTAGACGTTCCAGAAACTCCAGTCGTATCGGTTCATACTACGGAATACCGTGGTTGGACCCCTGAAGAAGTTGCTGAACGGTGTGTAAAACAATTAATTTCAGTTTCGGATGCCGCTCATCCAGGTATCCGAGATCAAGCCAGAGCGTTTCAAAAGCACATGGAAACCGTTGTGGCTTTTTATATGCGGGAGGCTATTCGTAGTGATAGAACAACCGTGTATAATGCGTTGAGGGATGCAGGTCATCCGCAGTTAGCTGAAGCAATAAGGAGGCTTTAAATGGCTATTTCACAAGCGATGTGCACATCCTTCAAGCAGGAACTGCTTCAAGGTAAGCACGACTTTACCAACTCGAGCGGTCATACGTTCAAACTTGCTCTGTTTACTAGTTCTGCATCTCTTGGTGCAGCAACAACAGACTACTCTACCTCAAATGAGGCGTCTGGCACTGGTTATAGCGCAGGTGGCGGTACGTTGACTAACGTCACGCCGAGTATCCCAGGTGGTGGCACCACAGCTATTACCTCTTTTTCAAACCTGACATTTAGCACGGCTACTGTCACTGCAAACGGTGCGATGATCTACAACACCACCAGTGGTGGCGGATCGGGCACATCTGATGCAGTAATCATCCTTGCTTTTGGTGGAGACAAGACCTCCACGGCAGGTGATTTTACGATTCAGTTCCCAACGGCTGACGCAAGTAACGCAATCATCCGTATTGCGTAAGCTGTAGGAGTCTCCTATGGCTAACATAACAGGTTGGGGTCGGGGTTCATGGTCCGAAGGGGCGTGGAACTCCCCCTTACCTGTTGTTGCGTCTGGAGTTTCGGCTACCGCAAGTAATGGTAGCGTAACGGTTGATGCAGAAGCTAACGTCCCAGAAACTGGCTTAGAGGCCACATCAGGCGTAGGTTCTGTAACCGTAACCGGCGTTGCCAATGTTTCTGAGACCGGTCTAGAAGCTACTGGTTCGGTTGGTAGCGTAACGGTTGTTGCGAATGCAGGAGTTTCCGTTGTTGGATTTGCGGCTCAAGGCAACCCAGAGCTAGGCGGCGCCCTCAACGCCGAATACTTCGTACCTACAGACACCGATGATCCCAACATAACTGTTATGGCCTTTGAGGCTAGCACCACAGTCTCGGCTGACGGGTCATCTCTTGGCACAATAAGTTCGGCAGGTGGCACACTTACAGTCTCCGCGTCAGATTATGAAAACAAGATCATATCGGCCAACAAGCCGATTACGCTTCAAAGTGGGGACAACCAAACTGTTGGTGTGCCGACCTCTTGGGCAGGCACTTCGTTTGGCTTCCGCAATACAAGGACGGGTTTTGTATTACAGATGCGCGCCCTGTATGGCACGGCATCGGTAGAGATATTCAAGGACGGTGTATCAACCACAACCTTGAGTGTCGGTAGCACCGCGACCACAACGCAATCCTACGCTGACGATACTTCTGACCCTGAATACACCGTATTTTCAGACTTGCCGATTATTGTCTTTAAGACACGCTCTACTAGCTTGTCTGGCGATAGCAGATCAGCGTTCCCTGCAAGCACCGACTTCCTTTATGGCTTTGCATCTGGCAGTGCAGCAGCGATTTTGGTGGATGGATACGGCGGGACGGCACAAACCTTCACAAGATTTGCTAGTGATGGGACCAGTAACAGTTCCACGATAAGCACAACCAACACTAATTTTGCAGGGGGCACAGACTTTACTGGGCCAAGTAATAGGTATCAAACGGCTAAAGCCTCTGCGGCATTTAGCATTGCGGACAGTGACGGCGGTGAAAAAACCAGCTTTATACCGGAGGGCTGTTTTGCTCACGAGTTTAGGCTGATAGAGGCGGCTGAATTTGTTAACTTCATCGGTGCGCCGGGTACAAATGACCGCAACATTGAGGTCTACAACAGTAGCGGCACACTCGTAGACACCATACAGCTTGCGACAAGCAACACTGGATCAGACTTTCCGACCAAGTTCCAGCTTATCTCAAGCACGACTACGGATAGCAATCTTACTCCAAACAAAAAGAGTTACGCGCTCACCGCTGGTATGCGCTTTGTTTCAGAGGTGCCTGTCGGCGCTGTAGTAGAAGACGACAGTAGTGACAGAGAATCCAATCTTTTTGGTGTTCGTAACTTTGGCGGTCAGACTTCTGCCGCTGCGGTTGTTTCCGTTACTGGATCCGAAGCTACCTCCGCTGTAGGCACTGTTACTCTAAGCACCGCACAGAACTTGTCTGTTACCGGATCCGAAGGCACCGGTGAAGTTGGCTCGGTTACTGTAAGAGTAATCTTCAATGTCGCCGTCACCGGTGTGGAAGGAACGGGTGGAGTCGGCTCTGTCACCGTAGACGCTGGTGCGGTTGTTCCTGAGACCGGACTAGAGGCCAGCTCTGGCGTCGGCTCTGTCACCGTAGACGCTGCCGCTGTGATCGCTGTCAGTGGATCAGAGGCTACAGGCGAAGTTGGTAACGAAACCGTTACCACTCAACAGATCCTAGTACAGACCGGCGAGGAGGCAACCGGCGGGGTTGGTTCGGTTGTCCCTGTAAGCAATAACAATATTGCTGTTACCGGCCTAGAAGCTACTTCTGCCGTTGGTGATGAAACTGTTGTGGCGGCGGCGAATGTAGCGGTCACTGGTTCTGAAGCCACAGGCGAAGTTGGTGATGAAACTGTTACAGCGGATGCTAATGTCCCTCAGACTGGTTTGGAGGCTACCTCTGAGGTCGGTTCGGTTACCCCCGTAACCAACAACAACATAGATGTTACCGGTCTAGAGGCAACCGGCGAAATTGATTCTGTGACGGTAGATGCTCAAGCTATCGTTTCTGTTACAGGGGAAGAGGCTACAGGTCAGGTAGGAACCGCTGAAGCTGTTATTGGCGTAACTGTGGTTGTTACGGGATCAGAGGCCACTGGCGAGATTGACTCAGTTACCGTTGTTGGCGAGGCCAACATCCCTGCCACAGGAATAGAGGCCACTGGATCTGTTGGAGAAGTTTCTCTAGTTACCAACAACAATATAGACGTTACAGGCATTGGCCTGACGGCATCGCAGGGAACCGCTGTTGCACTTGCATCAGCAAACGTTCAGGTTACTTCAGACGCCATCCAAAGTGGATTAGGTTCGGTAACTGTCACGGGATTGGCAAATGTGCCAGCTACTGGTATAGTCGGAACAGGCCAAGTTGGGTCTGTCTTGGTATGGAGTCAGATTGTTCCGAGTCAGTCACCATCTTGGAGTGCTGTGTCGCCAAGTCAGTCACCATCTTGGAGCACTATCACCACAGGGGTTAGCGACAACTGGGAAGACATAGCAGCGTGAGGCATGAATGGCGAGTACATATGTAAATAATCTTCGTCTTGAAGAGATTGCTGACGGCGAACAGTCAGGCACCTGGGGCCAGACGACGAACGCAAATCTTGAGCTTATTGCGGATGCCTTTGGTTTTGGCACAGAAGCAATAGCCAGTGATGCTAACAGCACGATTACAATGGCGGACGGTGCAACGGACGGTGTCCGTGCGATGTACTTGAAGATTACCTCTGGCGTAAGCCTGACAGCCACACGGACAGTTACGCTTGCTCCAAGCACAGTTTCTAAAATCTGGTTTATTGAGAACGCTACCTCTGGTAGTCAGACGATTGAAATCGTCAGTTCCGGTACCAACCCGTCAATTCCTAACGGTGAAACAAAGGTCATCTACACGGATGGATCTGGAGCGGCGGTAGACGCTTTTTCTAGTCTGACGTTGTCTAGCGGCACTATTGAGAGTGGCGTCACCGTAGAAAAGAGTCCAACGATTACGCTAACTGGGGATGTGACCGCCAGTGCTACTGCAATGACAAACTTAGGCAACGTGTCAATCGCAACGGATATCGCAAATTCAGGGGTCTCGGCTGGTAGCTATACAAACTCAAGTATAACTGTGGCGGCTGATGGAAGGGTGACATCAGCGTCAAGCGGATCAACAGGAGCGACAGCGGGATTTGCTATTGCAATGGCGATAGCACTTTAGGAGAAGGTAATGGCACAGGACTTTACACGGTATATTGCAAGAAATGTGGGCACATCAGCAGTTGCGATACATACGTCAAATTCAAACGATACTTTGGTTGGAATCAATCTAGCTAATACCACCACTTCTCAGATTACGGTAAGCGTGTTTTTAACGGTGAGTTCAAACGATCATTACCTGGTCAAAGATGCTCCGATACCGGCGGCATCAGCTCTACAGGTTTTGGATGGTGGTGCTAAAATCGTCCTGCAATCAGGAGATGCTTTGAAGGTTCAGTCAAGTGCAGCGGACTCTGTGGATGTATGGGTTTCCGCAGTGGATGCGATCAGTAGTTAAAGGAGCGCATTGTGCCATACACTGGAAATAGACCGGCCACACATTTTGAGAACATCCCTGTAGTTCAGCGGGAGAGCGGCAACGGTTCCACAACTTCGTTCACGTTGGACAACGCGGTCTCGGACGTTCAGGACATCTTGGTTTCTGTGGATGGCGTAGTTCAGGACTCTAACGCCTACACACTAACAAACTCCACTACGCTTGAGTTTGGATCAGGGAACGCACCTTCTTCTGGAACAAACAATATCTTTATTAACTTCTTAGGACTGACTCGAGGTTCTGTGACGCCGCCAGCGGCCAACAAGGGCAACTTCAAGGGCGGTGGTTTGTTTCGCACTAACGCACAGAGCCTCACAAGTAACATAACCATCCTTGCAACTGAGAACGCAAACGTGACAGGTCCGTTCACTGTAGCCAGTGGCGTGACCCTGACCGTTGAAAGCGGCGGGACATTGGTGACGCTATGAGTACACTAAAGGCAGATACTATCCAAAGCACCAGCGGTGGTGCGGCTACGCTGACGAAGCAAGAGGCTGCGAAACACTGGGTCAACTATGACGCAGTGGATGGTATAGTAGATGGCTCGTTAAATCAAACCACTCTACAGGACCACGGAGCAGGCGATTTCACCACTAAATTTACAAACAATTTTAGTTCGGTGACGGACAGATGCCATTTTGCATCTTGCATGAATGCTACTGATGGCGGAGAGACTAGACTTGCTGGCGACACTAGGTGTGGAGTAAATGCAAACATAGGACATCTTGTAAGCGATTCAACGATGACTGCACCAACTACAGGACAAGTTGATTTTTTCACGGGAAAAAATTCAGACGCTAATGCACAAGGCGATAATGTCGATGTAAGTGCAAGTTATTGTATGACTATTGGAGATCTCTTATGAGTGAGGTAAAAACAAACAAAATCTCCAGCCTTGCGAGTAACAACGATATTACTCTTGACCCTGATGGCACGGGCCGTGTTGCTGTAACTGGCTCTGCTACTATGACCGGCACAGATACTTTCAATAGTAATGCAACAGGTTCTGGCATCCTCCTAAAAGACAGTGGTGTTACATCACGTCAACTTCATATGGCTGCGCCGGGAAGTGTTAGCGAAGCAGTCATTGGCACACCCAATTCACACAATCTGACCTTTGCTACAAACAACACAGAACGTATGCGCATCGAATCCAGCAGCGGAGCCGTGCTAATAGGCAAAACCTCACTTACTTCAAACGACCCTGGTTTAGAGTTAAACACTGGCGCAGATGCTAATGTAGCACGGGTTGACCAACACAAAACGGCTAGCGGCGACTTTGCTGGACATTATTTTTTCCACAACGGCTCCAATGTGGGCGGCATTGATTATAGTAATAGCGCGGTTAATTACGGTACATCCTCCGACTATCGACTCAAAGAAAACGTAGCCGACATGACCGGCGCAATCACTCGTGTGAAGGCGCTGTCACCCAAACGGTTCAACTTCATTATTGACCCAGACAGAACCGTTGACGGTTTCCTTGCGCATGAAGCGCAGACCGTCGTGCCAGAAGCAATCAGCGGCACTAAGGATAAAGTGGACGAAGACGGCAAAGCTGTCATGCAGGGGATTGACCAATCTAAGCTGGTTCCGCTGCTTACCGGCGCACTGCAAGAAGCCATCGCAAAGATTGAAGCACTCGAGACAAAAGTCGCAGCACTGGAGGCAGGTGAGTAATGGCATTCGGTATAATCAAAGCGGATACCCTGACGCACTCGACTGAAGGTTCTGTGTCTACAGAATATGTTGTGGGTGGTAGTGCAAAGGCGTGGACAAATTACAACTCTGATACAACTATCCGTGATAGCTTAAACTCCAGTTCGATCACAGACCATGAGGTAGGCGAACATTCTGTGGTTTTAACAAACAATATGGCAAATGATGACTACGCTTATAGCGGTGGTGCAAAGGACGGCTTTAATGGCAATTTTGGCAGGATATGTACTAATAGCGGTACAGCCTCAACGTCATCTCATCGACAAGTAACAGTGCTGTGTAATGACAATTCTCGTGATGATTGCGTCGAGGTTGGAACATCGGTACACGGAGACCTCGCATGACAGTGACCCCAGAGTTTCAAGGCACACATCTATGGGAACGGCTCTGCTGGGCAAAGGAAAACCTTGATGGTGTGCAGTCAGACTATCGCGTTGTCTACGAAGACAAGGTAGACGAATGCGCTAGGATAATGGTGCCTGATCCCAATTGGATGGCTTGTGCTTTGCAGGGTGGGATATTGCCGCCGGTTTGGGTATACTGGGAGTTAGAGAAGGACGAGGCACAGCCCGACTTCAAGAAACACACACGCGGCTACTTGCTGCATGACACAGAACCGATGGGGCCGATGACCGAAGAAGAGGCTATCGAGTACCTCATCCAGAAGGACGTACCACAGTCTGTATGGCAGTCGTGGGACGAGGGCAATCGCCCGAAGATGGTGATCTGTCGGAAGCAACAGCTTCCGGGGACACGCGAGTGGAGAAACGCCTGGCGTATCTCTGATGAACTGGCAGCTTAGAGGAACATAAAATGCCGACAACATACATCGTAGACAAGGACGGGAACCAGATCGATGCTTCCAAGGCCACCGTTCCTTCTGACCGTCACTTTCGCGGTGCATGGTCTTTAAGCGGGAGCGTCATTAGTGAGGATCTGGCAAAGGCCAAGGAGATCTTTAAGGACAAGATTCGTGCAGTGCGTAAACCGTTGCTTGATGCAGAGGACGTAGTATACATGAAGGCACTTGAGGCAGACGATGCGGATGCCAAGACTGCTTCTGTAGCTAAGAAGAAGGCACTGCGTGATGCACCAGCGGCAAAAGCAATCACAGATGCAGACACGATTGCAAAGCTGAAGGCAGCTTGGGATACATCTGTACTAGGCGACTCGCCTT
>Ga0208159_1000014_pt1 | contig 61163 bp, 62 predicted proteins | sample 9_EtaG_FD_184082 | JGI IMG/M metagenome (GOLD analysis project Ga0208159, IMG submission 184082) | Marine viral communities from the Subarctic Pacific Ocean - 9_ETSP_OMZ_AT15188 metaG (SPAdes) (version 2) | ecosystem: Environmental > Aquatic > Marine > Oceanic | place: Pacific Ocean | collected... | reverse complement strand
TCAATCTTGGAACCATCTCTGTCTCCAAGACGATAGTTCTCAGATATAAGCTTACTCAGCCCGTCAATACTTGCTCTTACTTTCTTGATGGTTGAGACAACTTCAGAACCTCCCTGCTCTTCCAAGAACTCAATCGCCTCCTGTTGCTTGACTCTGAAATCGCGAACCTTGTTCATCTGAAGCTGGCTAAGAACTCTGTCTTCCAGTGTCAGCTTCATGTTAGCAATAGCAGCAGGACTAATGTGTTCGGCGGGCCTTTTGTTTGCCCTTACTTCAGCCCTAACTTTATTTACTACAGATCTACGGTTCGCCTTTACACGCTTCACAGTTTCGCTGTCCACCTTAAGAGTGTCGGTTGTACCCGCCGCAGTATTCAGAGCCGTGAGTATTTCAGCAGTAGGCTCTTTCCCAAACGCTTTCCGCAGGCTCTTCTCCATCTCACGCATGTCTGATTTCAGTAGCGCGTTGATAGATTCAGACCATCGCTCGTAGTCTCTCAATATACGAGTTACTCTTGGGTCCATCTTGTAGCCCATTAACGTAGAGATTCCTTTAGAAGGAACCCACTTACCATTCTCGTAGAGGTGGCCTACTCTTATAGACTCAGTAATTTTGTGCCTAAGAAACTCTTCTGCTTTCTGAGAACCCTCTCCGTTACTAATGTCAGTAGCATCCTGAAATGCGCGCATCGCTCGGTTAATTCCTCTGTCTGGGTCAGCGGGATCAAACGATGTATCTATATCAACCGACATTCCCAGAGCCTCTAGCTCTCCGTCTTGGAGAATCTTAAGGCTTTGGTGTATGCGCTGCACCATAGCCCTGTACTTAGGATAGTGAATATCATCGCTAACTCCCACACCGATATCAGATAAACGTCTAACTACCTTGTTAAATATCCCAAGAAGCTGTCTCTTGACCAACTTCATCAGCAGAGGTCGAGAAGGATCATATTCAAGATTTGACTCGCCTTCCATGGCTACGTCTTCGGTGGCCCGACCCGATTTTATTCTTCGTTGCACCTCCAGTCTAAGTCCCTCAGATAGTGCGTTTGTTCTGGCTATGCGGTCACCGGCTCTTACTGCCTCAACCCTTTCTTTTCCTTCGGTTATATATGGGTCGTCGGTACGCATACCTAACTTCTCGTACCTCCGCATGTGTCGCGGACTAATCCGCTGATACTCTTCCATCATGTCGGCTAACCCGTCGTCGCCTAACTCTTCAAAGATTGCCCTTCTTTCCGCTTTAGTTATAACTAACTTCTCAACTGCGTGAATAACTTCTTCACTAACTATAGCTTCTAGTTCGTCCTTTATCTGGAACGCTTTGGCGCGTGCCCTCCTTTTAATAATGTTACGATTTGATCTTTCGTTAAAGAAAAGACTCCCCGCAGAAAACTTCTTTACGGGCACCTCATCAGACATAGCTAGTTGGTCTAGCGCGCTATCAAGCCCATACTCATCTATCATGTTGTCTATAACAAAGACAACAGTAGGAACTGGAGAACCCTCAACTTTATCCGGTTGCGGAGCTTTCCTCCCAGTGCTGACGGCATAAGCTATCTCGTCGGTTACAAAATCTTCAGGATAGTGAGGAAGAGGATCTCCTTTGTCTACATACACAACACGAATACCACTTGGAACCTGTCTATCTACCTCATTTTTGATTAGTCTTTCGGTAATCAAACGAGACTGCCGTCTTCTAAGAGAGTCGATCAATATCCCTATGGGTGGTCTTCTGGTTCCGTCTATCGAAAAGGTTGGGGCTTCCGAATCTTCCTTTAGCTCGCTTATTTTACGGCTGTACTCCTGATATAAATCAAACTCTGCTGTTGCTTGCCCAAAGAAAGTTCGTGCGCCTCGCGTAAGATTAAGTGGATCTTCCACAGTCTGCGGGCTCCCCAACACTCCCATAACTAAGTCTCCTGTCCGCCTCCTAATAATATTATCTTGTTCTACAAGGGCTTGTACTTGAGCAATAACAAAGTCCTGCTCTTCATCTGGAGATACAGTGTACTCATCGGCTCCACGAGCTTGAGTAAAATCAAACACCGCTTGAATAGCTTCCACCGCATCGCGCTCCACAGCCGTCTCGCGACCGAAAAGCTTCGCGAGTAAGTCCATGAAGCGTTGGAACAAGCTCCTGTTTTCCACAGCAACTTTACGTGTAGCAAATTGGAAAGAAGAAGAACTAATCATAGTTGTGTAGTACTCCTCAAAACCTCTCGCTCTGGAAAGGATCACATCCCCCGTCATACCCAACGGTACCGCTAAGTCTAGATCTGCCTGATCCCCAGTTGGGGATAATTCACCTCCGGCTAAAGAACCAAAACCAGTGGCAAAAGTAAGGGGACGACCACTAGGATTTACGTCGTATAATCTAAGTCCCGTAACAGGATCTACAATAGAAGATTGATCTGCCACACCTTTTCTAAAATCCTCGGTTGGCTGTGAGCGAGGACCAGAACGAACAACTCTTCTACCCGTGCCAAACACATAATCCATCAAAGGATCGGCTACCCCACGCTTCTTTGCTTTAAGCCACTGATCTCGTGCTTTCTCATAGACTACCTGCATTTGCTTACGTGCAGCTCTTTGCTGTGGTGTAAGTTCATCATCAGGAGCTGTCATTAGCTTAGCGAAAACAGCGTGACCAGCCTCATGTAAAATCGTCGAAGCCACACCCTCTCCGTATCTACCATTCAGGTTCAGGTAGATCGTGTTCGTCTCAGAATCATAACTCCCCGCATAATGCGTTGCCCCCTGCACAATTTTAAATTCAGTGCCAACACCAAGGTACGACTCAAAAGTAAGCAGCAATCTCGCAAACGATTTTAGTCGTGGGTCGTAAGACTCCCCGAACTTATCAGGGTTAGACTCCGCGATCATAGTTATCGCTCTAGTAAGGGAACTACTGTCTCCGTCCACAAGCCCAAGCTTGTTTACCTCCGCTCGGTTTAAGTTACTCACCGCCCTTTGATGCTCCGCGCTGATAAACGAAGGGGCATTATTCTTCCGCGCAACTCTCTCCAGTTTAACTATTGTGGCGATCTGATCGAGACTTACGTCCCCGATAGATTTATTCGCCCCCTCAAAAGCGTCCCCTAGTAAATCAAACGTACCCTCTACGCCTCCGTTGATTGTTGATACTAGATCTGAAGACAAGAGTTCCGCTAAAGCAAAAAAAGCGTCGGGCTCTCCTTGAGCAGCCGTCGCAAAGCTTGTCAGAAACTGTTTACGCAGCTTTACAAGCCGCGCTCTTGAGTCTTCTGGAAGATCAACCGCACTCAAAAGACTTTCTCGTAACTCTATATACGTATCTTCAAGCGTTGCCTGCGGTAGCAGGTCTACGACATCTTCATTCACCCCCGCGAAGAAGCCTTCCAAAGCAGCAGCAACCCCTTCGTTTGCATTCAGAAGTGCAATAAATCTAGTATAGATACCCTGCTTTACCGCGAACGCGTTGGGAATCTCCCTAAGTTGACGATCTGCTTCACGAGCTTCTCCAGAAACACTCTTTGTCGTCTCGGCCACTTTAGCTCCCATTGCAAGGCCCGTATCCTCAGGGGGGCGTGAGTCATCGTCTTGACTCTGAGCGCCATTCGCCATTCCGCGAGCGTCCACATTAGCATAGACAGACTTAGCGCGGTCTACTTGCAGTTTAATAAGATCACGAGATGGGTTGTACAGATTAGGAACGCTCCGCTGAAGAGTTTCTTCAGCCGCCCCCTTGTTTCTCCCCTTCTCGCTCGCCCTAACTTGCTGAGCTATGCGGTTTAGAATAAACTCAACCACATCTAAATCCTCGTCGGCCTTCTTGGCTTCAAGTATCTGTGACTTTTTAGCGATTGGTTCGCCCATAAGAAACTCAGACAAAGCGAACGCAGCCGCGCCGCGCCCACTTGTTACAGAAACATCTTCCCCAACCATTGACCGGAAGTTCTCTAGAGCCTTTTTAAAGGTCGGGTTGTTCTCAGTTTCTCCAGAAATATCTACGCTTGGAGACACCACGGAAGCTACTACGTCTGCATCGCTTTGACCCTCGCTTTTACTCGCTAAAGCTTGAAGAATTGCCACTTCGACCGCCGCTCTTTGGGCTCTAGCATATAGACCCATAAGATAAATCTGTCGTATTGATTGTTCAGACTGATCTAATTCGGGGTCTGGCATTCCTGTAACAAAAGCTACTTTGTCTGAAGTAAGTGGGAGCTGAAGATTTTGGTTTTGATTAAACCAGTCAGTAAACAGTTCCAAGTACTCCTCTATTGATACGTCTTGAGGAAAATATTTAGGGGGAGTCTTTCCTGTCTCAGGGTCTACAAGATTATCCAGAGTTAGGTTTGTCCTCAAAGGAGTGTTGCTTTTAACAAACTCCATCAGATTAGCAGCCTTCTCTACAATTCGAGTCGTAATAGTTTCTGGGTTGGCTACAAATGCTCGGCCCTTGTTGCCGAGAATACTAACTTCGCTACTTAGATCACTGCCGACAGGATAGTATATGTCATACACTTCACGCGTATCCTGCGACAGCGTTGTCCCCCCACGGTCTCCTCTAAAGGTCTTGTTAATCTGAGCTGAACTAAACCCTACGGGAATTGGAATAGACAAATGGCCCGTCGCGCTCATCGCCTTTTGCATAACCCGAGGGTCATTATTAAAGAGAATCACCTGCTCGTTAGGTCTATTGCCCTCCCCGTTATCAAATATACCTCCGTCAATATCGTTGATAAGGTATATCTTGCTAGACCCAAACTTATATTTAGAATCTACGACGGTAGCCCACTGGCGATCTGTAACAACAATCCCAATCTCTTCAAGTTGCTCTCGCGCCTTTTGCTTTCCTTCCATACCGAGAATAGGAAACTCTTTGTTTACCTCTTCTCGTATTTCATTAGAAACAGAACCCTTGTCTTTTGCGCTCAGTCCCAAAGAGTTTGGGACTCCCATAACAGCTACCGGCGCTTCTTTCTCAGACCGAGCTTTGAGCGCGCCCGAAGCAATCATGTTCTGCACAAAGTTCTCCCGTGACGGGTCAGAAGCAGGTGGATCTGAATCCTGATCCGGGTCTCCTGATTCAGGCTCGGGTTCCAAAGGCTCTTCTGCTTTTGCTACTTTCTTCGCGGCCTTCTTAGCTTTCTTCTTTGCAGTCTTTTTCTTCGTAGTTTTCTTCTTAGCCGCTGCTGCTCTTTGCTCCGCTAGACGGTCACGCTCTAGCTGCGCTTGCACCTGCTCCTCTAATTCCAGCAGACGTTTATTCTCCCCGCTAATTTCTTCGCGGCGCTTGTTCATAGACTGAAACGACTTCAGAACATCTACCAAAGAACGCAAAAGCGTAAGCTCTTGCTGTCTAGCGGTTCGTTCTACTGTTTCGGCTGTCTCAAACTCCGTCTCTTTCGCGCCAACAAGAAGCTCTACATCAGAGATCAAAGCTGTGTTTGGAACCTCGGTAAAATACTTACCACCCAGTTTCCTACCCTGTCTCCCACCGCCCGCTTTGTATGCCTTAGTTCCTTTCCGGCTTTGTGCTTCGTGTAGTGAGTCGAGTTCTTCTCTTACTTCATCCAACTTTATTTGAAGAGTCCCTTCAAAAGATTCTATTCTTCTAAGGTCCTCGACCTGCCCAACATCACGGCGGATAGATTGCATTACCCTGTCCACAAACAAGCCAGCTTCAATCTCAAGTTGTTCGTCAGTTCTACGCTGACCTAAAGGCCGCTGCGCCTCATTAAATTTTAACCTTTCAAATACGCCTAAAATAAGCTGCTCCTTGTCAGTCACACTAATAACAGATTCACCCGAACCAGAAGGCTGCTTGTTACCGAGCGCCCCCTCTTCCAGAGTCTCTTGGATAGACGCCTCTATCTTATCCCCATCCGCTGTGCTTAAGTTCTGCTCGGCCTTTTCCTCCGTAACTCCAGTCTCAAGCTGTTCAATCAGATAGTCTCTCGCCTCCTTTAGAACACTTTGACTATCTTTATCTCCTTCGATCTTGGCCTTCTCTATCTTATAGTGTTCCCGCACAAACCCAATCGCCGCCGCACGCTCGTCAACTGACGCAGCTTCAGGGTCGTTAATCGCGTTGATAACATCTTCAGCTATTGAAGAGAGACCAAGTACACCAAGGTAATTACGGGTGTTGTCTTCTTGCAGTTGTTCATCTGACTGATCTGCCTTTTTTGTTTCTTCAGTAGAAGTTTCTTCAGACTGCTCGCCTAAGAGTGTGCGTTCAGTAAGTAAACCCGCCTGCTCGTTTCTTAAGGATTCTTTTTCAGCATCCGTTTCGGCCAAAGCCAGTTTTATCTGCGTCTCAACAATTTGTTGATCCACATCGCTAAGCCTCTCTTGGGCTCCGATGCCTTTTTCTTTACGCTCCTGATCGCGCTCAGCAAGTCTCTGCCTTACCACAGCTTCGGGCTCAGACCTCGCTGCAACTTCCAACGAAGCGAGAATTTCCTCCACAGTTGCTGCGGTTTCAGGACTACCGGTTCGCTCAAGCTTAGCCTTAAGCTCTTTCTCTACCTTACGAGCTATCTTAGGAAGAGTTTCCCGAGTCACACTCTCGTCAGACTGTCGCGAAGTAACAACCTTACCTGCTAATTTGCCAGCCGCCGGAAGACCGCCACCAAGAATAGCTCCAAAAGCGGCCCCCATCCCACCTTCTTTCAGACGGTCCATAAAAGGCCGATCCCAGTCATCAGCCGAGGTAAACTCCATTGCTTTTGAGCGGGCGTACGTGTTTAGAAAAGCGTCTAGCCCCTCTTGCAGAGCTTCTACGCCAGCGCCTTTAGCAACAGGGCCTTTTAAGAAGGCATATTTAAGACCCCTACCAACGACTTTCTCTATTACGTCTCCCGTGAATTGCTTGAATCCAACATACTTTCTGCCCCGCAGCTTTTCAAAAACACGACGCACTTGTTGTACAGTTGCGCCGCCTGTTACCCAGTCTTCCAGACCACCCAGCCCGATGCGCTGAAGCCCAACAACAGTCGCCACTGTGATAAGACCACCAATAGTAGCCCCACCAAAAGCTCGGTCATGGATCTCGTCTGCCGTAAGAGGTTTGCCATCAGGTCCTGTAGCCCCTTGAAGAGACATATAGATATCCCCATAAGTGTGCGAAGAAGATCTTAGAAAAGCAGGAGCTGCAATCGCGGGGTACTGCGAGCGTTTAAGACCCACACTAATTCCTTTAAGAGCATCCATGGCAGCTCTTCCTCTCGTCGATATAGTATCCCCCATCAGCACACTAGAGCCACGAGAAGCTTGTGGAGTAATGGTGGGCCTAGTTAGCTTCGGAGTTCCTAACAATTCATCCGCTTTCTTTCCGGCCTTTTTAACCGATGGAAGCTTCTTAATGTAGCCTTTAGCTATCGCTTTCTGTAAAGATCTCTCGGCTGTATCCTCGGCCCCTTCTTTAAGAATGTTTCTCAAACCAAACCCAAACAAACTTTGGGCGTAGGCTTTAGAAGTAGCTGCATACCCCGACTTAGCCAGAGCAGAAGAAGCTACTGCGGTAGTAGCCAAACCTCCCGTAGGTGCTGCGAGCACAAACGAAGCTCCGATGTCGATTATAAGAGGAACCGCCATGGTTGATAGCATGTCCCCATAAGTTTGATTGCGGCCAAACATAGCCGCCAGTGCCCGATTAGCTTCACGCTCTCTCGCGCTATTGGTTATTATGTCTATCCCAAACTTTTCTGCATCGGTGCGGTCCCTTTCAAAAGTTCCTTCCGAATAAAAACTTACCGCGTCTCCCACAAGAGAGCCCGCAAACATACTTAAAGACCCCACTAAATCAGCAGCTCCTTGAGCCGCTGACTGACCTACCCGATTGAACCAATTTCTTCCTGACTCGGTGTCGAGCCAACTTGCCATTGTTTCAAGTCGGAAAGGTTGAACATTAGAAGAGTCTCTTAACATATCAGGAGTTAAGCTAGACTTGTCCAGTAGTTCGGGCGGACCTACCTCTCCACTTTCCGGCGTCTTGTAAAGAGGCAAAGAATCTACTGCCTTCGTTACGTGCTCATTCCACGAATCTCGAATATCTGCTGTCGAGTTCTTGATAGTTTCAATAAACGAATCGTAATTACTATCCAAGTAATTCAGTCGCTTAAGACGTAGACTTTCTTTCGTAGTCCCAAGTTCTTCGGCTTTCTCTAAGAGCGTCTCAAAATCTTTTTTAACAACGTAGAGTTGTGGGTGGATAATCTTCTCCCCAAACTCAGTTGTGTAAATGTTATTAGCTATCCTTGAAGCTGAGTCTTTAGACAAAGCTTTTTCGTCTTGTCTCAAGAGACGAGTTTTTGCAGCGTGATAAGGCATCAATGATGCCCCCGCTGCCATTTCATACGCGGTTGACTGAAGAGCCTGCCCAATAACTTCGTCACTCAAATGAGAAGCTGACCCTTCGTAGATGTCTCTGAAGACTTCTATAGCTGCGGTAAAATCTTGATTAACAAGTTCTCCCCTTTTGTTTTTAACCAATTCTGTTTGGCCCAAGAAAGATCCCTGAGGGGTAGTAACAAAAGGAACAACGTCGCTTTCCCCCGCTTCGGTATGTGTCAAAGAAACTTGCTTCATCAAGTTACTCAACTGACCAGACATTTTGGATTGCGGCCCCCCAGACTCTTCTACATCGCTCTGACGAAGAGCGGTAAATATCATCTGCCGCGCTTGATAGTAGTTCCCCTCTTTCAGAGATCTTCGTTTGTCGCCCTCAAGAAGTCTTCCTTTATCTAATGCGTCCGCCGCAAAATCTTTAAACCTAGGATCTATTAACCCTTCTCTAACTGAGATGTTAAGAGCTTCTTCTTTTCTGTCGTCAGGAATATCATCCGCGAAAAGAAAGTTGGCGCGGGACTCCCCAGTATCAGGGTCAGTAAAAGGCACTTGTATCACAGCCGCACCAAGCTGTTTCTGCATCAGCTTCTTAAACTCCGGCCACATTTCTTCAGCGTATGCCGACATCAGAGGCGTAAATCTGTCGACGTATGCCTGCTCTTCTTCTGTAACTGTCCACAACTCAGGAAAATCATCTGCTTCACTGCGGAATACGGCTTTCCCATCAACGTAGTTCAACTTCGTTGTTGGCTTCCTCTTATTAGGACCACTGATCTTATCAATCTTGTCCTTAATGTCGTTATATTTAGTCTTATTGAAGTCTGACAACTGTTGGCGTAGGTTAATCGCCATTTCCCCCGTCTCGCTCAAGAAATTGAACGCGGGAGCTGACCCACGTACTCCGCCATCGTACGCCTCATTAAATATCCTCTGCACTTTTTCGTCAGTGGATACTGCGTAGTAGTCATCATAGGCAGTCTGTACCCCTTTGATTAACCCTTCTTCAGTTTCATCCTCCAAAACACGAGCAATAGAAGAATTAGCAAGATCGTTTAGCATAGACCTCTCGTCTATATTTGCTTGAGGAGTGCCTGTACGCACATAGTCGGCGTAAGCTGCGCGAAGCAGCCGTTCCTCCATCTTATTAGTTGCCAAAGGTAAACCCCGATAGTCAACGGGGTTACTCATTTTCCACTCCTCGTAAGGAAGCAGCTTATCAAGTTCGGTCAGCGCCATACTTAATTATGTAGTTAATGATTTAGTCTTTTGGAAATAGGTCTTTAGCCTTGTCTTCTTTCTCAGGACTTACAGTAGCCCCCGCATCACTCGGGATTGTAGATACTCCTAACTTCACAGCAGTATCTTCTAAGTTGTTTCTTTCCTCAGAAAGGTAATCAATAATGTTTTCGTAAAGCGTATCCGCAAATTGGTCAAAAGGGGATCTGCTGGCCTTCTCCATTACCGTGTCGGGTTGTCCGACCTCAAACGCGTCCTTAGCTTGTTCTTTGGTCGCCCCTACTTTTTCTTTAAATTCTTCCTCACTAAGATCTCCTAGTAACGAAAGGTAATCTTTGTAAACGCTTCGTACAAAAATAGGATCATTTATCGCTCGCGAAGCGGCTAGACCTCCTAGTTGGTCCTCTAGTTTTTGTTCCATAGTCGCAGCCATGAACTTTCTCTTACTAGTAACTTTGTCGTAAAGCTCGTCTGCTCGTTTAATACGAGATGAAACGCGTGCTCTCTGCTCTCCTAAATCTTTCTTACCCACGCTTAAAACTCTTCGGAAAGCGTTGACGTTTCGATCTCGCTGAAAAGTATCGAAAGCTTTTTCATACACTTCCTCCAGCGGTGTTGGCGTCCCTTTCCCGTCTTTGTCAGCAACTAAACCTTTGTGATACAAAAGTAAATCGTCGTAATCAGCCATCAGCCCCGCCCGTTCTTCACGGAAGCTCTCCGCATTTGTTATTTTTTTCGCCCCCTGCGTAAACTGCTCCTCAAACATCCCTTCAAGGGCTACTCTATTTTCGTCCTGATTAATCAGGCTACGCAAACCAAAGTCGCTATACATCTCTCTAGCTCTGCTAAGATTTTCTCTCATCTGAGCCACAGACGCAGGAACAACAAGACTAGCATCCTCTGGGTCAGGCACTCGATCAATAGTGCTAATTGCACTACGAACCTTATTAAAACTTTCTTGGATCTTAGAAAGATTGTTTTCGGCGGCCTTTGCCTGATCTTGTGCCCCCTTTAACTTGGCGATACTCGCTTCTAGCTCTTTCTTCTTAAGGTCCGCAATCTCTCGATCATTTAACCGTTTTGTTATGCGGTCGTACGTATTTGTAATACTCTCAACGCGTGGTGCCACATCGCGCTGATATCGCATTTCAAGATCTCTACGCTCGTCAGAGGTGAGGTTAGACCTCATCCCAAATGTATTCTTCAGGGCGCGTACTCCCCTTCTTAAGTCTGGTTCAGCCACAACTGCCTTAGTTAGTCTTTTTTATCGGCCTCTTCTCTTTTTTTGGCCTCTCTGATTCGTTTCTTTGCTTCCGCCATTGCCGCCTTTCTGTCTAAATTTTTTACCCGTTCTTCCTGTCGTTTCCGTCTGTCCGCTTGTCTTTGAATTTGATCTCTGCGCCTACGTTGTTCTTGGCTGACAATATTAGGCTCATTCCTACGAGCTTCTTCTTGTTTCCTCCGCGCTTCCGCTGCTCCTGCAAGATCACCTTCTCTCGCCGCACCTCGTGCCTCTTGGCCATACTTACTTGATTCTGGAGAAACCGTTCTCTTAGTATCTTGTCCTACCCCAGTAGCCACCGAACCTGCCAAAGCAGTGTTGCCCCCAAAGCTCGCCCCTTGCATTGCATCCTGTCTATCTAAGCCCGGAGTCTTTGGATTAGCTCCAGCTCCAAAGTTACTTATATTATTTTCTCTTAGCTCTCTTTTCTTTGTATTAAAATTAGCAATAGATTTTTGGCGGTTCGCTGCCATCTGCATCCGCAGACGTTTCTGTTCCTCACGCCTTTGTAAGATTCTATTAAGAAGAGAACTCATGCCTGATACTATATTTCAGGGTTTAAAAGTCAATCCAGCAATACCGCGTCAGGGTTCTGCAAAGCTCCACTTAACTGCTTGATGGTCACAGGCGGGCGAACAGGACCCGATCCTGACTGAGGTGGGTCAATCGCTACAAGACCAAGACGCTGGCGAGCACAGTCTAAGGCAAGAAACGCAGCATCTGCTAAGTCAGGGCTCTTTCCAAATCGTCCTTTGAATTCAGGCTTTGGCTCAATCTTTACTTTCAGCGACCCGCTTTTAACTAGCTCGTAGTTTCGCGCCGTAATTTCCTGTGCTAAATCAGCCTGTATTCCAAACATCTGTTTCGTTCGCATCAATTCTTTTCCCACAAACCACATCTCGGACACCCGATTTGTGTACATTTCAGCGCCTGTGAGCTTACTGCTAAGACTCACCCGCTTGTCGCTAGGCTTCCCACCAAAGCTTACTCGAAGAAAATTACCTGCCCACTCCCCTGCCAGAACGTCACAGAAAGGGGCTCCCGCTCCAGTAGCGTCAACCGCTACGTTTTCTGCGGATATGTTTCGTTTCTGGCAGTGTTCCTTAATTTGCCTGACAATTTGATAAGTTCGAGGAACCGCTTTATTTGTAGCGTCATCGTTAAGATGTATGGCTTCCCCGAACTCTATTACGTATTGACCGGATTTATCGTACCCCACGGCTGCGGTGTACAGAATTGTACGGTCACCCCCATTCGTAAATGCGGGGTCGCACCCAGCAATGTACGTGGGCTTTCCGGCCCACTCCACTTTGTTCATAGCCCCAGACGTAGAAAGCTCTGATTCACTGTAAATGCCTGTGGTCTCGTCTGAATCAAAGAAAACAGCACGAACCATTCGCATATAGCCCCGAGACTCCACGCCCAGAAGAGCTTTATCCTCATCAAGCTTTTCTTGTGTGGGGAGCCATGGATAAACAGTTTCTCCCGCGACAATGTTGGGTGAGCGTTCACCATCCAATCTAAGATAATGTCCACCCCACTTTGTTTCCCATTTATCGTATGTGTTTGTATCTACAGAATCCCAGCCATTCTTAGGTTGTGACCATATACCAAATGCATCGAACCGGCTATTTGGGTTCGACATACCGATAAGTTGAAACTCAGGGTTCTTAGAAAGGTTGGTAAGGCCAGCTTGTAAAATTGCTTCGGATAATTCCGACAACTCATCCCCGATGAGAATCACGCGTTTCTGTTTTATACCAATAAATTTTCCTACAGCCTCACGAGTCTTAGATTTCTCAGCAGAAATAAGGCTGAGGCCCGCCCGCTCAATCAAAGTCTGATTCTCATCTACATACGCAGCGTTACCAATAGAGTCCCTGATTTTTATTGGAGCCCCTTCAATCACTGTAAGTAAAGACATGACCGATCCCCAGATACGTTTCCGCGCTTCACGTAAAGTAGTAGAAGTCATCAAGACAAGCGTGTCTTTAGGCTGAGATAACCAATTAACTATTCCCCAAGCTGCCATTGTATGAGACTTTCCTGAAGAAGCAGACCCACCAATCGCTAGATACTTATGCTCGATGGCACACTGAATCATCTCTTCGGCCCATGGGTGCCTCACCATCAATTTTTCAGGAAGGTCTGGATGATTCCACAACTCGTCGCACACTCTCCAAAAGTAATACTCTTTTGCCTTGGCATGTGTGTGGTGTGCAAATCCGTATAGTAAAGCAGTAATTAAACTTGTAGGGGGTATGAGTAACCCGCCAACATCCATGCGTTTACTTTTCGGATCAATACTCGGTTCTAGTATCTGCTTGTAGGTCTTCTTCTTTGAAGCCATAATTAAACCACGAAAGTAATTACAGTTCTTGTGAGTGACAACCCCAAAGACGAGCTAAAGAAAAGGGCTCTAGAAATGCACGAGAAGAACTACAAGATGAACGTAATCGCACGCGAACTTGGAGTTCATTCAGGAACTGTGCGTCGTTGGTTCAAAGCGATGGGTCTTCCGCCAAGAAAAGGGGGTAACGTGCCGCACGTTCCTGTAGTCAGTAGCGAACCTCCCGTCGACCAGTTAGGGGCTGACATTGATGGAGAACTAGAAAACATGACGGACGAAGCTATTCTTTGCGCTCAGCACGACGCTCGAAACGAAGAAGATCAGTCTATGATGGAGATTGCCGAGAGGCAGTCTACCCCTGCTGACAAGTATCAGCACTATATTGCCGCAGCGGGTATAAAGCTTTTACGAGACAGTGTAAAAAATCTTCGTGGTCCTAAGACTGTCAGAGAGCTGTCGGAACTAGACCAGCTAATACGGAGGAATCTAGGTCTAAACGCCAAAGGTGGGGGCAGCAGCTCCATGCAAATAGACATATCTATTCTCAATAACACCAAAGCGGACAGAGGGGGAGGTGCTATTTCCCCTAAAAAGGTCATAGATATAGACCCAGACAATGATTAACAACTTCGATGACTTCGGCTCTGGGCGTATGGATGATCTGTCTTTTGACAGGTTAGCCCACATACAACCCACAGACGAACCGGATGAAGACGAAGGGAAACCATTCATACTGTTAGCTGAGTTGCAAGACGCTTTGATTGGAGTAATCGAAGGAGCGGACACCCACCCCCGAGCATGTTACAGCATAAACATGGTAAAGATTATCCTTCAGGAGAAACACGATTTAACCGAAGACCTAGCACAAGAAGCTTTAGATACTCTTGTAAGAACTTACTTAGGCCCTTCTACACCATGCTTTTTAGACACAAGTATCCTCGCAGATGAGTGAGTTGTTTCCAAATAAAGTGAAAGCGGTAAAACCTACCGCTATGGTGAAAGTTCCGCTTCCCGACATAAACGATTTCAAGTTTAAGAAAGTTGAACTTGTCGGGAGCTTTTATCGGGTGATTCCTAAAACAGGAAAAGAGGTAGGGTTCCTCCGCTGCCTGCAAAAGAATATGGATCTTTTCGTTCCCGAATCAGGTAATGGTCTGCTAGTCTCGTCTAAGCTAATAGACGAACTTGTATGATCGTAGGCGTAGACAACGGATTAGACGGAGGGCTTTGTGCTATCTCTAAACACGACGGTTCTATAATCGACAAGGTAGCAATGCCTTGTTTGCAGCGATCTAAGAAACGAGAAGTAGATGTCCGCAAAGTTCATGGCTGGTTGATGGATCTATGCACCCCGTTCACACTAGCAATCGAAGAACCATTGGCCCACGCGAAAAGTTCGCAAGCTGTTCGATCTATGGCTCTAAGCTTTGGTAAGCTTTTAGGTATGGCTGAGTCCAGAGGTTACGAAGTTAATCGGATTAGCGTACACAAATGGCAAAAGCAGATGTTAGGAAACACCGCTAAAGGGTTTACTAAGATCGCGGCCTTGAATACAGCAGAGCGTCTTGCCCCTGAAGAGAACTGGCTAAAGAACAAGAGATGCCGCACCCCTCATGACGGGATGATTGACGCCTATCTCATAGCCCGCTACCTCTTTGAGAAAATAAATTAAATAATTTTCTGGTTACCCACATAATCTGTGGTAAACACGCCGCCGTGAAATCACTTTACCCACGGCAACAAGACGCAGCGGATTTTTTCCTAAGCAAATTATTAAGTAGGATAAACACCCTAGACGGGTCTCATACCGGTTGTGGTAAAACCGTAGTGGCCTGCTACCTCGCAAAAATGCTCGGGTTCCCCGTAGCCGTTATTTGCCCCAAGGCTGTTATACCTAGTTGGGAAAGAGAACTCAAAGAGTTTGGTATCGACCCTATTTTTGTTCTCAACTACGAGAAGATACGAACAGGTAACACTCAATACATGACCCGCAAAGGTAAGAAGATCTTTAAATGGTTAATCCCACGAGATACCTTTGTGCTCGTAGATGAAATCCATAAAGCGAAGGGTCCGTTCACACTCAACGCGCAACTACTTATCTCTCTAGTTCTGCAAAAATACAGAGTTCACGGAATGTCAGCCACCGCGAGTGAGACCCCCGCAGAGATGAGGGCACTAGGGTTTTGTCTGGGTCTCCATTCGCTGAACAAAGATGTATTCCCCCTACAGAACTGGTTCAAGTGGATGCGTAAAAAAGGATGTTACAAAGACCAGTGGAATAATTGGAAGCTGCTTAGGAGCAACGCCTTAAAAGAATTACATTCAGAGATGTATGGGGAGTGTGCTTACAAGCTCTCTGTCAAAGACTTCCCAGATTCTTTCCGCGACAATATGATCTTTGTTGAGCCTATTGAATTCAAAGACTCAAAGAAAATAATGAACGCATACGAGGAGTTAGGAATAACACCCGACATTATCACCGACTACATTGAGAAAGGGACGGTGTCAGACAGTGAACATTTAATTGTTAATCTCGGTCGAGCGAGACAACTAGCCGAATCTTTCAAAGTCGCTGAAATGGTAGAGACGGCAAACGATCTTATTCATGAAGGAAACAGTGTGGTCCTATTCGTTAATTACAAAGCTACTGTGGACTCTCTGTGTAGCTTACTAAAATGCGGTAGGATAGAAGGGGGGCAGTCAGCGGAGGAAAGACAAACTGTGATTGATGACTTTCAGTCCGATGAGACGCACTGTATTGTGGCTAATATTGCGGCGGGAGGTACGGGTATTTCTCTTCACGACACCCACGGTAATCGCCCCCGTATATCTCTTATAAGCCCTACGTTTGATGCTAAAAGCTACCTACAAACCCTAGGTCGGATACATCGAAACGGGGCTAAGAGTGACTCTATACAAAAGATCCTAGTCGCCGCAGGAACAGTCGAAGAATCTGTTATGGCGTCGGTGCAACGCAAAGCAAAGAACATCCAAGAACTACACGGAGAATGAATACACCAGACCACAGCTCACGCGGGCACGCAGAGTTTAGCCCCTCCAGTCTTAAGTATGTGGCTGGGTGTGCTGGCTACCACGGCAGAGATGGCACCAACGCGGCTGCCGAAATGGGTACCCGCATTCACGAAGCCTTAGAAGTCCATGACCCCTCTGCTCTACACAACGAGCAAGAGCTACAGATCTACGATCAGATCGTGGACATGGAGAAGGCGTTCATGGATAATTTTTCTGGGATACAAGAGGAGCACAACGAGATACAGGTAGACGTAGAACTAGACGGCACAGGCACATGGGGAACCTGTGACCGATTCCTGATTCTTGATTCCGGCACCAAGGCCGTGATGGCTGATTACAAAACAGGAATCAGTATCATCGACCCACCAGAAAAGAACTGGCAGGCTAAAGCATATACAGTGGGGGCCTTTCAAAAGTTCCCAGACATCGAAGAGATAGTCTTTGTGTTCTACGTCCCACAACACAACGCCAGTCTTCACCACACGTTTGAGCGCAGCGACGTAGACGGAATTGTTTCGGAGCTTAGTTCCGTAATCAAGAGAGCAGAGAAAATCCGCCCCAAATGGGATCAAGGAACTCCCACACTCGATGACCTCACACCGAATGTGAACTGTAGGTTCTGCCGCCACGAAGATTCCTGTCCTGCTCTCGGTGGTCTCGTCATCGAAGTAGCTAAGAAGATCAACCCGCAACTACCAGACGTAGACATCGAAGAAACAGAAGACCCAGAGATCGTGGAGCAGTTGTGGGCTATTGCTAAGATCGTTTCTAACTGGGCCGACAGATTTAAAAAGAAGGCCGTGGCTCTCGCCAAAGACGGCACCGAATATCCCTCCCTCAAGCTGAGGAGTATGGGGTCCTCTCGAAAGATAACAGACAACGAAAGTCTACTGGAAGTTGCATCTGAGTTCGGGGTAAGTGCCGAAGAGGTGCTCCAACACGCAAATATTCCTCTGGCGAAACTCGCTAAGGCTATAGGAGATACAGCCGAAAAAGGAGGTAAGAGAAAATTATCTGAAAATTTCGTTGACGCATGTCAAGATGCGGGCATTATCGAAACATCAGACACACGATACACTTTGTCGTGAGTCGTAACAGGAAACAAGAAACACGAAACATGAGTGATGATACCACGGCTCTCGCAGCCGCACCAAAAGCAGGGATGATCCCTAACGAAGCTGGCTTCATTATTGACGCCTCGGATATTGATATCCCCCGCTTGAACATCGTCCAAAAGACGAGTGACATCGACGCCCCCTTTGGGAGTGTCGTTCTAGATAAGAAGCACATCATGGCTGAGCCGGAGGTCGCGACAGAAGTGTCTGTTCTGTCGGCTACCAAAGGATGGCGCGAGGATGTGCCTTTCGACGACGATGTGATGCCGCAGATCGCCTACACAGAGGCTGATCGGGCGCGTATCGCTGAGTCTTCGGAATACAACCTGTTGGAGTTTGCAGAGATTACTCTGCTGTTCCAGCAGCCAGAGGATAGCTCCAATGATCACGCCTACCCGTTCGGAATCGGGGAGCGTAATTATGCGCTGGGCAAAATCAACGTAGCGAAGGATGCCTATAGGCAGACCTTCAAGCGTCTCGCAACTTATGCAGCATTTAACCGAGACAAGAATCTCGGGGAAATCCTGTGGAACTTCGAGTCGTGCCCCATCACTAGGGGTAAATACAGTTGGTTTGCTCCTATGCTGACCGTATCGCAGAACGCGCCTGCCGAGGCCGTTTCAAAATGGATCTCAGACTTCAACGGTAAGTAAGATGTCTGACGAAAAAATAACTACTGAAGTCCTCACTAACGAGGCAAGAATGCTCCAGCAAATGATTACAAAGCTGGATGAGCAGCTCGAAGAAATTCAAATGAGCAGGCTCAAGTTAGTGACGGTCCAAGGTTGTCTCCTTGAGAAACTAGGCTTGGAGCTGGAGCAGCTAGAACTGCCGTTCAAGGAATGCGTAGAAGCAGCGGAGAACTCCGAGTAAAAATTTGGGTGGTAAGGAATTGCGGCGGGGACGTAAGCTCTGGTTAGTGATTCATCTCCTGTTCAGTAATCGCATAAAACTGAACCCACCCATACCGGCCCCCACTGGTTTTCGTTCAGTTCCAGTGGGGGCCTCTCTTTGAATTATGGAAACCTATGCCCTCGATTACGAGACATACTATGACAAGTCCTGTAGTATCAGGACACTCGGTCCTCTCGGATATTTTTCTCACCCCGACTTCGACGCATATATGGTGTCCGTGGTTGGAACAGACGGCACCTCATTCGTGGGGCACCCCCGAGACTTTCAATGGGATATCTTAACTGATAACGTAGTACTAAGTCATAACGCATCTTTTGATGAAACCCTATATCTATATGGCGTTACCCAGTCGTGGTGGCCCAAAGTCAAACCAGCCGAGTGGCATTGTACCGCAGATATGGCGGCGTATATGCACATGCCTCGCGCCCTTAAAGGTGCTGCGGAAGTTGCTCTGGGGGTAAAGGTTGATAAAAGCACCCGCGATAATATGAGCGGGAAGAGGTGGGAAAAGATGACGGACGAGTTCCGTAAAGAGGTTAGCGACTACGCCTTGGTCGACTCTGAGCTTTGCTTAAAAATTTGGTTAGACCATGAGTTTGCGTGGCCGGAAACAGAAAGAGTCATAAGTCGTTTAAACAGAGAGATAGTTCAACGAGGACTACCCATCGATGCTGACTTGCTGAAGACTCAGCTCGAAACAATAAAAGGTAAACTGTTTGAGGCTGAAGAGAACATACCGTGGCTTGGTGAAAAACCTCTTCTGAGCCGCGTGGCTTTTGACGACCAGTGTAGGACTGAAGGAATTGAACCTCCCGGTAGTCTAGCTGCTACAGATGAAGAGGCACAAAAATGGATAGACTACTATGGTAAGAAGCACGCATGGATAGATGCCGTTCGTAGTTGGCGACGTATAAACTCTCTCAAGAAAAAGTTGGAGAGCTTTGACCACGCGACGATGCCGGATAGCCGATACTACGGTGGCCTCATGTATTATGGGGCTCATACAGGACGCTTCAGTGGTAGTGGGGGTAATCTAAACCTACAGAACCTACCAAGGGACGAGATGTTCGGGGTAAACTTGAGGAATCTCATCGCGGCCAAACCCGGTAAGAAACTAATCGTGGCCGACCTTAGCCAAATTGAGGTAAGAACACTTTGCTGGCTGGCTGAGGACAAGAAGATGCTCAAAGAAATTGAGCAATCGGAAGACATCTATGAGGCATTTGCGATTCGATTCGGTCAATGGGACACTGAAAAAGGATCTCTTAAACAAGAGCCTAAACTTCGGCACAAAATAAAAGCGATGGTTCTGGGCTGTGGTTACGGTGCAGGTAAGAAAAGATTCTCACAAATGGCGGGGATGACTCAAAAAGAAGCGAACAACGCTGTGGATCTATATAGAAACTCAATGCGGAGTATCACACGACTCTGGAGTGACTATAACTCAGGAATATCTTGTGCCTACAACTTAACAGTGAACGGGGCTGAGACTCCGTTCACAGTAGATCTCCCCAGCAAAAGGCATCTGGACTACGGTTTTATACGATCAGACGGGAAGGGTGAGGACCGTCACTACTATGCATATTTAATGCGCCACGGTAAAAATGTAGCCGTCAAGATGTGGGGTGGGTTCGTGGCAGAGAACGCCTCCCAAGCCTTAGCCCGAGACATTTTCAGTGATATGCTTGTCAGGATAGACGAGGCGGGCTACAAGATTGTGCTACATGTGCATGATGAAGTAGTGATCGAAGCTGACGCAGATCAAGCTGAGGAGTCCTTGCAGCATATTCTGAAAATAATGTCGGAGCCCCCTGACTGGATACCCGACATCCCACTAGCTGCCGAAGGATCAATCTTATCACGATATACCAAATGAATTACCGTTACATAAAAAACCTAAGAGACACGAAATGCTATAAAACATCGGACATATCCGCGTTAAATAAATCAAAACCTAAGTTCCCCAGTAAAGCTGACTTTAGGTCATGGTGCGCTGACGCCAAAACCGACCATGTTTTTTACAGCCTAATCGAAGGGAGCGCTCCATCTAAGCGCATATCCACAGACAACCCACCAAATGTAATACACGGAATTGTCGCCGACTACGACGCGCCCGTAAACTGGACTGAGGTAGACGCTATAATCTCTGCCAAGTGTTCCAGCCACCCTCCCACATGGAGATCTAAAACACAGTCTGGTTACATACGGCTTGTGTGGGAGTTTGAGAAGAGCCTACCAATCGCTCCTGAAATGTTTGATACCTTCATCAAATGTCTCAAGAACATAGTAAAGGTAGACCGAGTGTTCGCGGGTTTTGATTCGTCCTCTCTGAGAGCCTCTCAATATTTCGAGTTGGGTGAAGACTGGGTAAACATGGGTGGGGTTGTGTCTAGCGCAACCATTCAAACAGCTCTTACTAAGGCAGCGAGTATGAAGCCGCCTACAACAAACGACACTGCGATCCCAATCGAAGTAGTTGCTGAGGAGATTGATAAACAGTTTCCCAATAGATGGATAGGAGATGTAGAGATCGGTGCCCGAGGTCCGTTGTTTTGGATAGACGATGGCATTCACCGAGAGGGTTGTCAGGTAGCTGAGGACGGGATGATCTGTTACTCGGACAGAGCTGGGAAGGGCTTCATGAGTTGGCGTGAAATATTTGGCGCTAAGTTTGTAGCGGATTATGAAGAGACCAAGATGGGTAATCTTCTGGATGAGTACTGGTTCAACGGTAGAAATTTCTTCAAGTTGCTATACAGCTCTGCGGTAACAATCCCGAAAGAGCAGCTTATCCTAGAGCTGAGGCAGACGGGGTTCTCTATGAAACCCAAGAAAGGTCAGGCACTAACTGAAGTTGAGGCGGCTCTCCTGACAATAAGTAACCACAACCGCATAGACGAGATCGCTCCGGTCATATTCTCTAAGGACCGTGTGGTGTCCTACAATAGCCAACGGATACTTAACAACGCTAACATAGCTCCTGTAGAACCCGAAACAGATGGGGATCCTACCCACTGGCCGTTTATCCATGACTGGCTGGGTCAGCTCTTCAAGAACTCCACCCCCGTGGTCACGGTAAACTACTTCTACGCGTGGCTCAAAAGATTTTATGAGGCTGTCATTGAGCGTAAGATGTCACAGGGGCAGGCGCTCATATTGGTGGGGGCCACCAGCAAGGGTAAAAGCCTCCTATCCAACAGAGTCATTTCAGGATTAGTAGGTGGTTATGCTGACGCTAGTGACTACTTATCGGGGCAAACTAAATTCAACAAAGACTTGGGTCGGGTTGCTGCATGGGTAATCGACGACACCACATCAGCCGCCAGCTTCCAAGACCAACGGAAGGCTACGGAGCTAATCAAAAGATCAGTAGCCAATCCGCGTGTTGAGTATCAAGCCAAGTATGCGGACGCGCTATCAGTCCCATGGGCTGGTCGTGTAATCCTATCATTAAACATGGACGCGAATAGCCTATCGGTTATACCGGCTCTAGACAGCAGCAACCGAGATAAGCTGATGGCCCTCCGTGTTCGGGATGATGCTAGGAGTAAGTTCCCAGCTAACAGTGTAGTAGAAGCCACCATCAAAAAAGAGCTGCCTCATTTTGGGAGATGGTTACTAGACTGGGATCCTCCTGAAGAAATTATGGTCGGAGGAAGATTCGGGGTCGCTAGTTTCATTGACGAATCTGTGGCTTCTGCCGCTTACGACAACTCTAGCAGGTCCTCTATAGCCGAGCTGGTCGAGTTCTTCTGTAAGAGATGTCGTGAGCAGAACGACACCATCCCAGAGTGGCGGGGGACACTCACAGAGTTTCAGGTCCTTTTGCATGAGTTCAACAATGGTAGAAGTGTTGGCATGAGTCACAACCTAGAGTTCGTCCGGCGCGGTATGGCTTCGCTAGAAGAAGCTGGAAAAAACAACACACATGTCCGACCTGTTTTCTCTAAAGGGAAGGGCGGAGGTAAGATGTGGACGATTAACCTAGCGAAAACTTTTGACATATCGGAAGCGGCGGTTTAACGAAGAGTATGTCGAATACGGAGACATACGAATACCTTGATGAGTACGCCGACCTCGAACGAGTGGAGACTCGAATTCAATTAATCAGAGAAGACTATCGGTCTCTCACTAATCGAATCGAACACTACGCGACAACCAGAAGCAGACTGGAAGACGATATAAGAAAACTCAAAGGAGTTGCGGCCATCATCAAAGCGAGGAGGGAGAGCGAAGACATTTGATAGGTACGTGGTAACCACTTACTTTGTAGCTAAAACCATCTTCGTCTTTCTCCCCCCGTTTCTTGTAGCACCCCCTGCTTAGCAACTGGTTAGTCGGTAACCAACCGAGGAGCCATACCTTGCTAAGATCTTTACGCACTCGAACAAAGTAATAAAACTCCGCAGCGGGCTCTTTGCTGGCGGGGCAGTTTACAGAAGCCGTAAAATGAGGTTGGGGTCGGCTGCTACAGGTTTTAGACTTTATATCTATTTTCTTTTCGCCGAGACAATAGTCGTGCGTAAAGCTACGCCCACCTACGTAACGGGCTTCAGGGTAAAGAAGACCGAAGGCTACTTCACCTAGAAATCCAGTCATCCGACCAAGCCCCCGAGTAAATGAGCTAGGCGTAATACCTAGCTTTTGACTGCGCTCAAAGGCTTGTTTTACATTCTCTGAAGATGGGGTGAACACTATGTGCCGACATCCCCGCTTCTTAGAGAACTGACGGGGGAGTTTTCGGCTCATTACCAGAGACGGCTACATGCCCAATATCTAGCCGTGGTTTTGTCTTTAGCAGAGGCGCAGTTGTGGCGAGCGCGAAAGTTGGCTCTTCTTTTGGGATCTTTGTGTTTAGTGAAATCGCTATAGTCCCTATGGCCGTAAGATACTTTCTTCACTTTGTTCCCTTGTTTGGCTAAGACTACGAACTTCTTCTTAGATCCTTTGGGTGCTCTCTTAGGCTTGTTGAAGCCCGGATAAGTCTCACCCATGTAAGATATCCTACCAGACGGTAATCGTTTAAATCGTTTCTGTGTCATGCCATTCTTTTCTTTTGCTTGTTCTTTCTTTTCTTCTCTACAAAACCATGAGCGCGTCTTTCAGCGTCGGTGTACTTGGCGGTTTGTTTACCCCTAGAATGAGCTTTACGTTTCCGCGCATTAGCGGCGGCTTTCTCTGAAGAGGATAGGCTATCTCTTACGCGCTTCGGACCATACCGACCCCTCTTGCTACGGGGTTTCTTTTTGTCCGACACGGTGTAAAAGTCCCAGTCTTCGTCGGTCCACTTCTTAAGGGACTTCTGAGAAGCTTTCATAGTCTAAGAGGTGTAACCTCCTCCTCTTTTCTTATATTCCATAGCCAAGAACTGCGCTTTCCTCGCCGACCACTGTCCGGGTTTACCGCCTTTGGAACCCGCCATTATTCTTTTGAACAAGCGTTTTCTCATTCCCGGCTTGGTGTAGTTACCGGCCTTGTTGACTGTAGATTTTTTCTTAGCCATAGTTCTTTCCTCCATCCATTCTCTTTGCTACGGCCTGCAAGAAATCCATTTTTTTCTCCTTCTTGGTCATCTTCTTTGCGGCTTTCTTTGCGGCCTTTTTGGGAGCGGCTTTCGACCCCTTAGCTTTCTTCTTAGCTGAGTCACTCAACTCTTCAAAATGAAAGAGCTTCTGACTTTTATCGCTATGAGTTTTACCCGTGTGGACTTCTCCATTGGGCATTTTATGTGACCCTCCTTTGTGGATGGTCCCGTCTTTTAAGTAGTGTGTTACACCTTTCATTTTTTAGTTAGTCGTTTTGAGGTTCTTTCCCAAGCTGGGAAGAAAATTTCATCCATGCATCGAACAATCGCTTCTTCTTCGTAACGCTCGCAGTAACCCAAACCAGATATGGCGAATGCTGCGTGTATCATTTCGTGCCGTAGTGTTTCGTATAGGTCTTTACCTTTGAGGGTTTTGTCTAGTGTTATTAGTTTTCTACGATGTGAGTAAAGGCCGTAACAATCGTCGTCCCCCAAATCTCTGAACTGTACCCGAACTCGGATTCCAGCCATAGTTATGCTTTTGGGGGCAGTCATCCGTCAGCATATTTATTAATGGCTCTCGCATAAACTCCGGCGAGCTTGCCCCTATTGTTGTTAATCATCTGCCACTCTTCGCAGTTGCTGCCAAAAAAGGGTTCTCCTATAACGGCAACACACGGTGTTTTCTTTAGAAAGTAACTACCTCTCTGCCGAGAAGCTCGGGGTTTTGCGCCCCTAGACTTCATGTCGGGGTAGGTCTCCTCCATCTCTTTTTTGAGGGCGTAGGCAAGCTCACTCCCCCCTTTACTCGCGTGCCAGTAAAGCCATTCGTGGCCTGTCGCAGTGGGGGTGGCAGCGTTAAAATGAAACTCTATTACAGCATCAACCTCGTCCTCTTTAAGTTGATCTGCCAGATATTCTACGGCCCCCACATAATCAGGTTCTTTGTAGTCATCATAGATAACATAATCTACGCGTAGCCCTTTCGCCACTCGGCGAACTAAATCAGAGTTAAACATAAACTCTGAAATAGAGTAACCGGACTCCCTTGAAGTCATAGCTCCTTCATCGCCTTGACGGGAATGCCCTACTGCCAAACCAATTTTCATTTATTAATGAGTCTGTAAAGAGATGCTATTCCTACCGCTATGCCAACAACGAGAGATCCTACTCGTAACCAATACTCAAATTGTTCCTGCATGCTGGTGACCAGCCCTATGACAGGTGCGGCCATCCCTATAAGGGAATCAAATATTCGGGTGTTAATCATGGTTTTTGTAAAAACCTACCATCAGTAGAAAAATATTTCCCTGACTTAGGGTCTTTGTAAATAGTGTAACCTGCATTGACTTCCCCTTCTTCTGTTTTGTGCCACGTTTTGTGTTTTCGCCCTTTTAGTAGTTGCCCTGTTTTAGGGCTTCTACTTGGCCAATGGCCGTCAGCATCCGGTTTTAGACCGTGAGCTTCTGCCGTAGCGTAATCATATCCACTTCCTTCAGGATTAAAGGGCTTAAGCTTTTTCTCTACCGCTTCTTGAAAAGAATCAGACATCACTTCTCACCAATAATAATTGCTCTGCGATACGAGTAATCGCTGTGGAATCTGTGATTCGGACGACCGACTAAGCTACCCTCGCAGAAGTGGTAAAGCTCCCCTTCAATCAATGTGATGGTCGGGGGATCGAATAAGGCGCTCGCGTTCGCGCTTGATTCGTTGTGCCACCCGCTCGATCCGCAGCTTGCTAGTAGGAGAGCCATCAGCGGCCAGCCTATCAAGCTCATCGTAAAGATCGTCGAGGCGGGAGTCACGCTTGAGTCGGATGTTTTCAATGTAGGCATTGAGGGCGGCAGTCAGGAGTCTGATGAATGCGCTCACTTACTCTTGGCCTTGCCCACATTCAGGGCGAGCCATGAAATGACTGCTGAAGCGCGGGAGACCCACTTGTTATCACTCTCGTTTGGAGTCAATGTAGCAACAAGAGAAGCTACGGCGATTACACTAGCTGCGATTTGAAGCAGGGTGTCCACGTTTTCTGTAATATATTCGATCATTGTTTGGGAGTTACATGAGATTGGGGGTGCTGCCTCGGTCGGCAGCAAAAAAGATTGATGGCTTGGCTGCGCCACGGTGGGAGTCTAGCTGTTCGTCGAGAACCTGCTGACACACGGCCCAGTGATAGTTAGCTCTTTCGAGATCGGCATTGGTTTCGGCAATAGACCCCAACAACGCGTGTTTGATTGCGCTAAGGCTGGAAATATACACAACGTCGTTCGCCGTTAATAATGGTGTGAACTTCCTCTTAAGAAGGCATCGGATAGAAATAGTCTTCTTGTCCGCGTTGGACACCCTATACCTGCGGTAACGAGTGACTTGATTAGCCATTTGTAGGTTTGTAGCCGCTACCAAATCTCCGAAACTTTCCGAACCGTGTGTGTTAGCGTATGAATTACCGTCTGCGGCTGTTTCAAACATCACTAACTGAACTGGCTTAGATAGTTGTTCAGGCCCGACTCGTATCTCACTTATGCTCGTTATGTCTTTCGCATTAGTAGTTAAAAACTCGTCTGTAGTGTCTTCCCCGTTACAAGTAAACTTTCCCCCGTTATTGCCGCCGTCGTCTTCTTCTTTAGTAAGATCTGAAGTATTCGTACCGTCAGAATAAGTTACAAAAACAGTCCCGCTAACAGGTAGTGTCGTGTTAGTTTCGCTAGACCTAAGACGCAATCTATAGGACTTACCAGCGACAGGCTCTTCAACAGTAGCCGAATAGCCGTCGTCTACTATCCCGTAAATAGCTAGTGTACTGCCGTCATCGTCCCGCCCACTAAGCCTATAATCGTGAAACTGAGCGCGAACGGGTTGGGGAGAAGAGAAATCGGTGGAAGTAGAATCGTAATCTACGATAGCGTTTATAATAGCCTCTGACTCAGGGGGTATAGTGAAAGTATCACTAGATGTGGTTATTACTTTCTCGTAAAGCAAGTCTCGCCACATACCCATGCTGTAGAGCCGTGGCAGAGCCATGTTAAGTTCTTTTCTAAAGTCATCGGGGGTGGCGGCTGGTGATCCAGCAATGCCAATAAGCGCGTCTTGTACACCTTGAACGGTCAGTGTAGCCATACATAAGGCTACCAGAATAGGTCTGGACCGTCAAGAATAGGGGTTTGAGCCGGTGTATGTGTTAAAGTTCTATACGGTCTAGAACTGTGGGGGACCAGAACACATCGCTGGACACTTTCTGAGAGACTTCCGCGCTTTCATTTACGGACCCTAACTTTACGTAGTACACACCCTTGTCCGCTCCTTCAGGCTGTCCGGTGGCCTGAGTAGGGCTTCCGGCAGTTCTCCGGCCAGATGTAGAGAAATCTGAGGGGTGAGCTGCGATAACACTCCCAGCAGGCACCCCAACCTGTACCCAACACTTCTCTACCTCTACCCCTGTTTCTTCTAGATTAACTTTCCACACCAAGTAAACGTCTCCAAAAGACCCTAAGTCATGGTACTTTGTCTCGTTTATATTAGGGTCCATCGCGGTCCCATCATGAGTAGGGAACTTAGGCACAACTTGATTTATATTCCCGATGGCTTCTTGACCTGCGGCTTGGCAACGAACGAACGATCCGGTGCTCCCCCCAGACCCCCCAGTTACTGGAGCATCTATAAAGGTCATAGTGATGACATCTATTCGATATAACAATTCACCGTAGGCTACCTTTGCCCCTCCACTACCATGCATCAAAGCGAACGCGTGGGGGCGGTGGAGTAACTCTTGTTTTTCGGGTGGGTTGTTTTGAGCGGATACTCTCCCATCACCGTGATTGACGTCAGGAGTGTCGACGTCTCCTGCTCTTTCTAACTCAACAGCCATATAATCAAGGAATTACTCCCGTTACTGTTTCGACCAAAAAACCGCCGCGAAACTGGCGGGAGGATGCAGATACATTGACCGTCGAGCCGGAGGCCGGTTGGGCGGTGGGGGTGCTGCCCTGCTCGAAGAAGTTGTTGGCGTAAGCTCCGGGCTTATATGTAGGGTGTCCTGTTCCTACAGTGTCGATCAAAGTAAACGGTTTGGTAAGAACATTAGAGTAGCTGAGGTTATAAAGAGCGCCGGAGTAGCTACCACTACGGGGTTTGAATGTGTCTATTACAAAACCTTCTACAATCCCGTTTGCAGTAGCGGCGGCTTCATACCACCTCCTCGTCACAGTCATTAGAATAGGACCAGAGAACGCGTCTTTTTCTTGTGCTGTAACCGAGTTTTCTGCGGACCCGTCTCGTCTGTCTATAGTGGTAAACTTAAACCCTATCAGCTCCGCAGGGTATGAGTAGTTCTGCCGCGTCTTGAAGACGTAACCATTATACAGATTAGATCCTACAATCTGCTGTTCGGTTATCTTCCACCAATCCGTGGATAATCTCTCAACCTCATAATTATAAACGCCGTCATTTACAGTTCCGGTAAGATCGACAGCTTTTATACCCCAGTTCGCTCTGGTAGCAGAGGAATCCGCAGCCCATGTTATGTCCCCCGCTTTGGTAGGTACGTTTGTTTTGTCAACGTATGCTAGAATCTCTGTGGTCTTAAGCTCATCGTTGAACTCAAGATCGGTGTTAAAAGTAACCTTGTCTTCGTATCGGAAGTAAACTCGCTGCTCTACAACAAATACGCCGTCTAGCTCAGCTTCCCCAATACGTTTTTGCTGTCGGGTCATTAAGATGTACGAGTCATCGAACTGATCCGTGGGGATATCGGGCATCTGGTCCCCCGCTTTAGGGTTATCTTTCTGATGCTTAGTACTATCAGTAGTAGCTGCCGTAGCGGTGTCGTTAAAATCTGATCTTAGGCGTACGTACGTCCTTATAACTGTATCATATTCATTGCCTCCTAAGTCGGCTTGGCTGAATTCAAAGTTGTAATCATCCTGTGAGTCCCTATCTGCGGCATAGTAATACTCATAGAATAACCCATTAGCATCAGCTTGTTTTACATAGCAGAGCTTATGATTCGGAAAATTCTTGGTATCGGGGTGGGCAGTCCCATATGCGGGCGGCGTCTTACCAACTCTCTGCGCGTCAACCGTCTCAAAAAACAGAAGGTCCGCTACCTTCGGTGAAACGAAAGAGAGGACCGACTGCCGCTGCGGGCTGGGCTGATTCCTAGATACAGGCACCTGTCGAGTATATTCAAACAGGGCTGGATTTCAAGTGGTTAAGCGTGGCGCTTAACCCTATGAATCCTCCCCTTCAGGGGATTCAACCGCTTCAAGCTGTGGTTCTTCAACCGCAATCTTATCGAATAGGTGGGTGGCAGCTTTAGCCACGTTGATGCCGCCTGCTTTCACAGCGATGTCAATGAGCTGTGCGAGAGCGCGACGTTCTTCGTCGGATAGTTCGATGTTAGCCATGGGGGGACGCTAGAAGGAAAATGGTTAGGGTTCAACTATTTTCTCCTATTTAAGATAAGGTAATTATAGCACTTCTAACGGTGCCATCGGTCCCTTTCAACTTAAAAGTAATTTTGCTGTTCGTAGTTGCTTCGACGACAAGCTCACCATTGTTTGCTGGTGTTATGCTTGATGACGGGCTTTGGATGATAGCTGTGGCTCTCATCTTCTTGCTGACGACGACCTCTTCTTCGCTACCGTCAAGGGTGATGTAGGGCGTCGGCGATCCGCTCCCGTTGTCACATTGGAACACCATGTCTTGATCAGAGTCTGCCTGAATGAAGTTCATGTCCCCTGTCGAACACCTAGCCTGAAAGTCGGTGCCGTTGTGCCTCGCGTCGAAATCATTACCTGATCCCAGATTTAGATAGACGCCGTCAGAAAGACATACGGGCTTGTCGGCTTGAATTTTGGTCGCACTGCCGTCAATGGTCAGGTAGGTAGCCACTCCGCCGCTGCCATCGTCAGACTGGAAGATGATGTCTTTGGCGTCGGCGAAGTTCGCAATCGTCAGATCGCCGGTAAAGTTGTTGATCTTGCTGTCAACGGTGTTGTGGTGAAGCTGCAAATCCCCCTCACCGAAGCGTAAAATTTTGTTATCTGTTATTCTTACATTACCGTGAATGTCTAAATCAAAGGCTGGGGTGGTTGTTCCTATCCCCACCCGCTGTGAGTTGTCTATGGTAAGCGCGGCTTGGTTGTTTCCAGTGTAAACTCGAAACTTGCCGTTTGAGGTAGTGGTAGCCATCGCCAGTTCGGCGCTGGTAATCATTCCAAAGTAAGCCGCTCTACCTGTGGTGTTGCCGTGATAGACCTCTAAATATCCGGTAGCGTCGTTGGTGCTGGAGCTGTTCGGATCAGAGAGGCGAATGTGCGGATCGTTGCTCGTTCCGTTGAGGATGTGAACCTTGGTGGCTGGAGCTGTGATGCCCCCGATGCCGACGTTTCCTGACTCGTCGATTACAAATCGGGAGGTGCCGTTTTCTTGGAACCGAATAAGATCCTCTGCACCCGACGAAATGTCCCTGTTGACGAAAAACTGCGTAGCATTACGCGCTCTTCCGGTGAATCCGATGCTATCACCGAAGCCGTCCCCGATATGCAACGTAGTATTGTTTGCGACAGGAGTTGCAGACGCAACTATGGCAAGGCCGTTTCCTCCTGATGCAGACCCGCTAATATTTACAGTCGGAGCGTCGAGGTTTATTGAAACCCCTGCTTCACCCGTCAAAGTAAAGGAAGAGTCTAGCTTGAGCTTGTTGCCATCAACCGAAGTGATCGTGCTAGTCTGGCTTCCCGTAGTCGCGTGGGATAAGTCAATCGTTCCCGCTGCTGACCTTATTGTGCCTGTAGCGGTAACCTTCCCGTCCTCTTCTACTTTAAACAGCTCCGTTCCGGCGTTGTGCTCGACCTTGAAAAAGTTGCTGGTTGAGTCATTGTTGCTGTCGATTCTCAGAACGATGTTATCACGACTCAGGAAGGAAGGTGCGTTGGCTCCCTCAAGAACCATTGTTGACGCAAACCTAAGAATTGGCGCGGATACCCCGTCGTAAGCTGATGTGTAAAAATTAAAGATTGTATTGTCGTCGCCATCTATAATGGATTTATCATCTAAGAATTTTACGTGGCTATCAAAACGGAGTGGGTTGGTAGTCCCGCCGTTGAGCATTATGATGCCGCCGCTCTGGTCGTAAAACCGGATGGAGCCTTTGGCTGCATCACCTTGGTTTAGAATGCTTTTATCTCCGGTGATGGAAATGTTGCCGTATGCACTAAGAGCCCCGACCCGCAAATCTCCATCTGTTCCGCTAAAGACCTCGCTGCTATTCGTCGCGTCCTTAAAGAATCGGAATTGATGGGTCGAGTCATCCCAGCCCATGAAGCCGATCTTCGCGGAGCCGTCGTAGTAGCGGAATTCTATCCCGCGATCTTTGTTATCGTCGGAGCTTGGTGCGGTGTCGCCGCCTAGCGTAAGCACCGGATCGTCTATGGTGACAACGGTGCTATTGACAGTCGTTGTCGTGCCGTCCACCTGAAGGTCGCCGAAGACCCTGACTGTGCCGCCGGACTCGACTCGCAATCTTTCGGTAGACGCTGTGCTTAGTCTTATTTCGTCAAGGGCATTAAGGAATAGCTTGTTGTTGCTATCACCTTTTACGCTGACGTTTCCATTGTTTAGGAAGATAGAATTAGTCGTTCCGGTGGTGAGGCCAATATTACCCGCAACCGTCAAGTCATATACCGGATTTGTGACTCCGATGCCGACGTTACCCGAAGGCAAAATCCTCATCGCCTCAGCTAGACCCGATCCTGAATGGGTCTTGAATATCATTTGGCTTCCTGATCCGTTGCCTTGCCCCGTAATTGTTGCGGCCTCGCGTCCGGTCTCGCGCAAATACAAAAGGTCGCCGGTTCCTTGAACTTCAAGTTCACCTGCTGGTGAAGTAGTGCCGATGCCGACGTTTCCGCTGCTATCAACTGTCAACAAATCACCCGCGCTGCCGCCGTTACTTGTGATGTTAAATAAGTCGCCCGACTGTCCCGAAGCGCCTTCAATAGACAATGGGATTCTGGCGGAGCTTTCTGCTGTAAACGTAAATTGATTGAACGAATCCCAGTCTAGGCCGTTCGAGGCGTTACCAATGCCGCCCCCGTAATTGCCGCCGCTGTATATGTATAGTGCTCGCGTAGCGTTTATTTGTGAGTTGCCTGAAGACTGAACATACGCTTGCAAGTTCTCGCCTGACTTATCGTCGTATCCGTTAATTTTAATGCCCTTATTGTCTGCGCTTTGAGCAATATCGAGCTTTGCCGCTGGAACTGTTACATCAATACCAACATTATCAGAGGTATCTATGGTCAAAGCTGGGAATTGCCCTGCTCTTGCGATGGTAAAGTAGCTATGGTTCACCCCTCCTGAACCTGATGCAACTCTCCATGTCTGTCCGTTTGGAGTATTGGTTAGCCTTATCCCCGTCTTGTCAGGGCCATCTACCCCCGAACCCATTGCGCCTGATACATGCAAAAGAGCAGCCGGTGCCGTAGTTCCGATGCCGACGTTGCCGCCCTCAAGAATTGTTAATCTTTCGGTAAGACCACCACCGCCATTGACTCTTGTTGATAGAGCCAAGCCAGCTCCGTAATCCCCAGCGGTAGCGTTCGTTTTCTTTGCTTCTATGCTTCCGAATACTGTTAAGGAACTACCTTGATATACCCCCTTAAAATCAATCTCTCCACCGACACCCGCTGCAACTGAAGCTGTATCAGAAACAGTTATAACCCCACTGGAACCTTTTGCGCCAGCTACCTCAAGCTTTGTCGATGGTGCCGAAGTGCCGATGCCGGCCCGCCCCGTATCGCGGGGGATAGTGATGACGTTTATGTCATCAGAAAGGGTCGTGTTGTTAGGCGCGTGAACGCCAATGTTTAACGCGTTAGCGCTCCCATCGTAATGAACAAACGCGCCTGAGTAATTGCTGCTTCCTTCAATGAGTCGAATTTTGCTCCCCTCTGCGTTGTTGCCGTTGCACTGGACCGCAAGCGTTGCAGTGGTTGCTCCGTTTATATGTAGAGGGTATGCCGGTAAAGCGACTCCTATTCCTATATTTCCATCCGAATGAATACGCAACCTCTCAGATCCACCTGTAGTAAATCCTAACGCATCGGCACCTGACCGATACATCCCCGTGTTGGGGTCATCGCTGAAGGTAAACGATGGCGCAGCGGCTGAACCGTTACGGTTGAAGATGCCGGTGCCAGCATAGATCTTTAAGCCTGTGGATGCGAAGTTGGCAATCCAGCTACCGCCTATGGCGACATTTAGTTCTCCAGCAGTCCGGTTGAAAAAGCCAGTGTCTGTGTCCGAAGAAAAAGTAAGAGATGGGCTACCCGCTGAACCTGCTCCAACGGTGACCTTGCCACTAAAATAACCATCGCGGAACGGGTTGCTCGACAGACCAATGTCAATTGTGCTCACCATGCCATAGATAGGCTTGCGGAGTCCGATATTATTCGTGCCTATGTTGATCTTCTCAGTCCCATTAAACTGGATCTGACCGCCGGAACCCTCGACGAAATTAAGATGGCCCATCTGGACAGTTGCAGCCGTCCCACTAAAGACTTCGTTCGAGTTCGTCGCGCTCGTCAGGAATGTAAACGCATCCGCACTGTCGTCGTAACCCATGAAGCCAGTCTTCTGGGCACCGTCGTGGTAAAAGAATTCTATGCCGCGATCTTTTGAGTCGTCCAGCGCGTCAGTCCGCTGCTGACCACCAAGCGAGAAGATGGGGTCATCAATCGTGATGACAGTTGAGTTGAAAGTGGTGGCGCTGCCATTGACCTCAAACTCGCCGTTGATGAACAACTTATCGGCGCTCTGGTCCCAGAGCATATACTTGCCACTGGTATCCCCGAAGAACTTTACGTCGTGGCCGGTGCCATCGACGCCAACAGTAAGGGGGCCTGAGATGGTGCCCCCTGAGTTAAGACCTACTGGTCCCTCTGAAACTACAGTTACCTGATCAAGACTCTGGGTTATGGTTATTGTCTCATTAGCCATTATGCGATGATTTCAGGTGTTATATCAAAAGTAAGATTTACGTGGTGTACCACTTGGCCTCCTTGAGTTATTCTCAAATCTCCCGCCACTGTCTGGGTCACATTGGGTAGTGCCGCTGCCTGTGTTGTGCTCCACAACAATTTAATATTGGGGGCGGTCGCATGGAATGTGATGCGGCTATCTTTTGTGGCATCCGCGGGGGTTGAGGTTCCCGAGATTAAAGTGTCAATTACAGTTCCAGTAATGAACTCTCCGTTCTCTTTTTGGCGAATGACCAACTCACCTGTGAAGCCGCTAGAAAAATCAACGACCGCTCCACCGGAGTTCTTGAATGTAACGTCGATCTGCTGTTGCTGTCCGCGCTGTAATTGAATGTTAGCCATGGTTCAGGTTACGGGGTGTTTTCCTGAGAGGTCCAATCGGCACCAGCAAGTTCTGCCAAGATTTCTGCGTGGGTGTAAGTGTCCATGCCCTCAAAAGGCTCAGGGGTTTCACCGTCCCACTTAAGAATTGTCTTTGTGCCGTCTAGTGAGAGACGCAAAGTGTTCTTGGAGCTTTCAATGGCGGCATCAATAAACGTGTTGCCGACCACTACCTGCTCCGTAGTCTCCTCTCCTTCTTCGTCGATGACTGTTTGCTCTTCGCTGATGTCTCCGGCGTTGATTGCTTCAAGGGTCATTACAACCCACTTTCTATTTTCGTAACTCATGGTTAATAAGGGGTATCTAGTTGTAGGTCTGAAGTTGTCATGTTGGTCATCACTGCTGCGCCTCCGACCTTGGTCAGGCTTAGGTTAGAAAACTGGACGAACTTGTCGGCGCTAAGGTCGTTTACATTAAGCATTGTGTTGGTTGACCCACTATACACAAAATAAAATACTTTAGTTCCGCTTCCAGAAGGAAGAGAGGTGTAAGACGAGCCGTCGTAATAACGTGGAAAAGCGTCTGAATCGTCTGTGAGAAAATCAAACTGAAGTTTGTAGACACAACCGGTTTCCAAATTAGTAGTCAGCGCATGAGTTCCTGTTCCCGCGCAAAGATTAGTTTTACCTCCAGCGTCACTGCCGCCGCTCGTTGGTCGGAAAAACCTCGCAGCAGTTCCGTTTGGAAAGGTTTCTTCGTTGGCGTTATAAGAAAACCAAGTGGCGTCCTTATATAAGTCAGCGTCTGCTTTGAACAGCTCTGGCCCGATGTATTGCCCACGGAGTCGCTTGACGCTAATATCCGTAGCTGAAAAGTTGACTGAGTTACTATAGCCACCAAGTTGAAATTGCAGGTGTGCGGTAGAGTCTTCTCCTGTTGCGGTCAGCAACACTTCATTAACGCCATTTGTGTTGGTGTTGTAAATGTTGCTAAGATTCACGTTGGCACCAGTAGCGTCACTTCTTAAGCCAACATTTACGGTGTTTGTTCCGCTTATGTAATCGAGGTTAAACGTGACCTTGTAGACTTCTCCGGTGCGGATTGAGAACGAGTTGGAAACAGCGGCACCTAAGTTACCACTGGTTTCTATCGCAGAAGTAATGTCCCGACCACTAGTGACAAGGGTGTCAAAGGGATAAGTGGAACCATTTGTAAATCCTGTTATCAGCTCGCTGTCTTCAGCTTCCAGTCCCTGAAAGATTATATCGTTGGTGCCGTCAGCAGCAGGACTTGTCGCGTCCCCCATGCGCCAGTAGTGAAGCGCCTTGTCGCTCAAATCGTATGCTCCTTGAGACTTAGAGATGTCTATGGGGCGTCCTCTGTTGAATAGGGCACGAATGGCTTCCTCGTCGAGTTCCTCATGGATGGAGAATTCGTCAAGGGAGCCTTCAAAATAAACGCTGCCGCCACGACCTATGCGAATACCTGTGGAGTAAGCAGAGGGAGTTCCGGCACTAGTGGCTTGGACTGTTTGCTCAACTCCATCACACCACAACTTAGAATTGTTAATGTCTGCGCTATCAAAATACACGGTCCAGTGGTGCCATAGGCCGTCATCTTGGGCAGAAGTATCGTTCCAGTATCTCCAGTTTCCAGCGCTCGTGTAGAGTAGCGGTTTGCCTGAGCTTTGATTAAAAATAAATGACCCTACAGTAGTATCTCCGTGGTCAAAAACAGGATTATCAGTAGTGCGTGTAGCTTTTGCCCAGAAGCTATAATAGCGCGTGGCTAAAGTTGCGTCCACTTGCGTTTGCAGAAACTCATCGTCCCCTTCGAGTATAATGCTCTTGGTGTTTGCCACCGGAGGTAGGGCGTAAATCTGCTTGGGTGCCTCTGTCTGGATTGTGGCTCCCGATATGGTGCCGGTGTTTCCGTTGACAGGCTTAACAGACAGTTGGCTTACCTTGAGGAATTTGCCGTTATCAAGATTCGCAAAGGTCATGTAAGGGGCTCCACTGAGCCCGAACATGTAGAAGGTCTTAACTCCGCTGCCCGCTGAAGATTGGTGGTGTCCACCTCCTCCCGTCACTTGCACAAGAGCGTTGGAATCGTCGGTCTCAAAGAGAAGGGTCAGTTTGTAAACCTTCGTCGCAACTAGGTCTTCCGTGAGGAAACCGATTGCATCGTCTGTGATATAAACATATCCACCAGAACTGCTTCCTCCACTTGCAGGTCGGTCAATACGAACACTTTCTCCAGCAACAAATGTGGGAGTGTTAGTGCCCAACCCACCCCACCTACCAGTAGTGTAGGGGTCTGCAACAGATAGCTCTGCGCCTAGTCCCGGATTCGTTTGGTCGAACAAATGAGAATCTACACGGCTACTCGTCCCGTCTGCCGCAGGGTTCGTGGCGTCCCCCATCTTGTAGTAAGCCTTGAGGTTGTCCCTGTAGATATCGTAGGCCCCAGTCTTTGTGGCAACAGGTGTGGGCTCCCCTGCGTTGTATAGGGCCTTGATGGCGTCACCATCGAGTGCAGCGTCCCAGACGGCTACCTCGCTAACAGAACCCTCCATATGATAAGTGCGTCCACCCGAACCGTCAGGGATAGCCCCTATGTAAAAATTTGTGTCAGGGTTGGCAGATGCAGCGGGTGTGTAGGAATGTGTATCTCTCGCTACTCCGTCAACATAGTAAGTTGCAGTGCCTCCATCAGCGACTAAAGCGATGTGATGCCATAGGCCCGCAGTAATGTGAGCGCTGATGTCTGTGCTGCTCTTGCCAGTGGCTTGCAACGCAAACCCAGCGGCAGTTCCATTGAAGCCAACGTAAAATTGCTTACCGCTAGAATAGCACCCCAAGGCTTGGAACCCCGAGAAGTTAGCCATGTTGCACCAGAAAGATATAGTCGCATCAGTGTGGATGAAATCAGGTTGGAACCCTGTGTCCACAAATTCGTCCGTTGCGTCAAACGCCATACTCTTCGCGCTCCCTGCGCTGGGCAGATTCTGGGTCTTCTTGGGGACGCTTTCGGCGGTGCTCTCGTCTTTTATTACTGCGCCATTGATGGTGCCCACGTTCTGGACTTCCTTAAAACTAATATTAGAAAACTGAACGTATTGATTTGGACTCAGTTCAATTGCGCCAAGCGCGAGTCCAGCGTTTGCTGCTGTAAAAAGATAATTTACTGAGCCTGATCCAGTTTGAAGTGTTGTATATGATGACCCGTCATAAAATCGAGCCAGCGCAATAGTGCCCGATGTCTCATCTGTCTCAAAATCAAACTTGAGCCTGTAAGTTTTGCCCACAGTAACATTGCCTGTGAGGATGCCGCCACTTGCTAAAGAAGCTTGCAGTGCGCTATTGCTGCCGCCAGATGCTCCTCGCGCTACCCTTATTGAGTTTGTGGATGGGTTACTAACTGTGTTGCCGTAGGTAGTCCACCCCGAAGAATCGTATGGGTTGGCAATAGTCAGCTCACTACTCAGTCCACCATTCGGTCCTTGGTCAAACAGCAGGTTGCTATCCCCGTCGCTCTTACCGTCCAGCTTGCCTTCCCCCATCCTGAACCAGTGGGCAAGGTTTGGGTTAGTTCTTATTTTAGTCGGTTGTCCGTTGTTGTATAAGGCGTCTACTTCGCGTGCTGTGAGTGCGGAAGAAAAGATGGCTACCTCATCAAGAGAGCCGTCCATGAAGCCGCCCGCACCTCCCCTGCACCCCAAAAAGCCGTTTTGAACTCCTCCCCATCCAGCGTCTAAATTGCCCCCATTGCCACCAGACTGTAAAACTCCGTCGAGGTATAATTTTGCGGCATTCTCGCTGGCATCCCAGACACCAACCATATGATACCACTGACCCGTATTGAGCACAGAGTTTACAGCAACGGCGTAATGAGTGCCGCCATCAAACACATTGAATCGAGGTTTTCCGGCTTCCGCAATATTGAACTGCGCGAAATTGTTGGTGTCATATGCAGCTTCAAAAAGCCGTGTGTATGTAGCGTATTTAGCAAGGTCATCCGAGTTAATCCAAAGCGAGACTGAGAAATCATTGCTGCCAATGGCATTGAACACCGTCGGAAGCGCGAACTGCACGAAATCGTCCGTCCCGTCGAACTTGGTGGAAGAACGAGTTACGAATTTCCGAAAGCGTTTTGCTTTCTGGCTATTTCCCAATCCTAAACGCATTACGCAGCTTTGTAAGCTAACACTTTTCCGCTAGACAGTTGGAAAGCGGTGATCTGGCCGAAGATAGAAGAACCTTCGGGGAAGACTACAGAACCCGACGCTACGGTGTCGCCGTCTAGTTCTGGCCATGTCAGTGAGGTAAACACTGTGTCTTCTAAAAAGAAGATAGAACAGAACTCACCTGTTACAGCAGTAGTCCCAGATTCAAAAGTCGCTCCAGCCTGCCCGAAGGATTGTTTTTCGATGTTTGATGTTGCCATGATTGTTGGTTGTTAAATTATACCGAAGCGGTCATTTGGACCGCTAAGTAAGTAAAGTCTACTGTATCGCTACCAGAGTTCCCCCACGAACGTACGCGTACGTCAGCTAGATCGTGGACCGTAATAATATTTACTTGCTGTGGGCGTATGAATATTTCAAATGTGGTCGTACTCGCATCCAAAGAAACTGCGAGAGATACCGGGTTGGTATCCGAAGTAGCGTTATTATTCCTGAGCATCAAGAGAACACTATGCGCCGACGTTTCAATATCTCCTGTAGCAACTAAAGACTCAGGAGTGCCTGAAGCTGCTTGTTGTCCTAATACATAGGGGGTTGGGTCAAGGGCTGAGGTCGCGGCGGAGTTAAACGCCAGCGCTACGCTGTCTACAGACATAGATGCAGCGTGATTTACAGTTGAAGCGGCCATGCAATAACTTTACACAAATAATACTTTCACTTCAAGCCCACTTACTCTCGGTCAATGGCTTGTCGGGTCCTAGAACTCTGGGCTTCAGAAGACTCGGCAAGCTCTTCTTGAAGCCGTTGAAAAGCTTGTTTAGCCACTAAAGCTCGCTCTTCAGGGTCTTGTGGGAACCCTGCCTTTTTCAAGAAGTTCATAAGAAACTGCATCCTACGCCGGTCAACTACGCTATCGGGATTGTACGCTTTACGATTAAAATCTTTGAAAGCTACTTTCAGATAGCCCATTCCATTCGGAACATCTTCTGCAAACTCTTCAATGTCCGAGGCGCTAACAGACGGAGATTCTTCTAACTCTACATCTGCACCGAAGTCTTCCATTTCAGGTTCTCCGGCATCGGCTTCTGCGTCTGGAAGTTTAGCCGCCATCTGTCTCGATGCCGCGGGTGGGTCGGCGCGTTCTTCGAGTTCGACATCAGGAACGTCTGCCGGAGGCGAATCCTCTAGGTCTGCGTCGATGCTATCTTTAACGCGATCTACCAGTCTTTCGACTTTGAACCCTTGTTCGGTTTCTTCCGTAGGTTCTTTTTGCATCGTAGGGTTGGCTCTGCCTAACTCTTCGAGTGCTTTAGATACTTGCGAAATATCGGGGGTGGGGCCTGCGTCTTCTGGTATGACTCGGGCACTAGGTACGTCGTCGGCGTCGGGGCGGTCTACTTCCGCTTTTGATGGTAGGGCGTCCCCTTTCTTTTTACCCGCAGGTTTTTGAACATCTTTTGCTTCAGGCTCTACTTTATCAGGAGCGCCTTCCTCGGGTGGGTCGAGGTCTTCGGGTTTTGGCTTATCAGAAACAGCTTTTCCGGGGTCGGATTTGGCTTCTTTCTTTTCTGATTTTATGGACTCGGGTACGTCTATAGCCCTGTTGTAGATCGACGGGTCCAGTGCTCCAAAGGTATTGTAGTTACCCTCCTTTCTTTGTTTCTTAACGTAGTCGTAATCTTCCTGAGTAATTGTACGATCTTGGGGGGTGGGGTCATATTTACTAGAGATCCCGGCTTTACCCTGCTGGGTCATTCTTTCAGGGCTCCCCACTAATCTTTCCTTGCTGTATTCTCCATCTCTTGGATTGTCAGGTATGGTGACAGTAACTTTCTCACTGTCGGGATACGATTGAAGCGCACCCAGCATGGTCTTTACGACCGCTTTGTTGTAGGGGATTCCTTTTTTCTCTGCTTGTGTGACAGCAGCCATTTGATCATAGCGCGACAACTTTTTGAAGTCGTCCACCATCATGGGAAATGTGTAGGTCTTAGCCATTATTTTAGTGGGTAAAAGAAATCCCGAACCCCGAAAGGTTCTTCAGGGTTCGGGATTTATGGTTAGGGATTAGGGTGTAGTTAAATCGACCCTGTAGTAGCTACAAGGGCTGTATCATCGTTGATAGAAGCAAAGAAATTAGCTACAGTAATTGTTTTAATCTTCTGTTGGGAAACATCGTAAATCAGGATCAGATCCTGAGTTGCTATCCCAGTTGCAGTTCCGGCAACGGACTGATCCAGTTCAGCCGAAACCAGTTTTTCGAGAATAGGGGAATCATCAAGAGTAGGCATGATATAAAGTGGTTTAGCGCGGGGTGGCAGTGTTTAACCACCACCCCGCACAAGTTATGATACCTTACGCAGCAGGTGTGGTGCTGTCGCGCTTGAAGAGGATGACGAACCCGCAGTCAGTCTTGATAGGCTTGGAAGCACTAGCAAGAATTCCACGGAAGTATCCGAGCGTCCCGTCTGGATTGGATACGTTGTCCTTGTTGTTGGTCCACGAAAATTTTCCGCGATAATTAACAGGATCGAACGTAACTCCGCTTCCACCAGAGAATGGGTTAGGAATCTGGGACTCCATAACTTCTGGGTGGAGGACGTAGGCAGCTTCGTAACTAGCAGAGTCGTAAGACGCATTGATAGTAGTCAACTGACCGGAAGCAACCACATAAGGCATTTGCCTTGTTACGGTAGCTCCAGAAATACCAAACCTAGGTGCGAGGTCGTCAATCAGGTGGTAGAAACCACGGAAGGACTTCTCAACACCGAGCGGTGCGATCAACTCAGATACCCGAGCGTTGTTGTAACGCACATCGTCGCGGAATCCTGCTTCGGTCTGAAGCTGGTAGGATGCCTCGGAAGACATAACCGCAGCGAATACTGGCCGACCGTTCTCACGACCGTAAGCATTGTTACCAGCGCCTTTGCGAACAAGATTGAAGTAAATCTTATCCATGATGGCGTTGGAGATGTTAGCGGTTGGGGTTACATCAGAGTTACCTGCGCCCGACTTTTGGGGGTCAAGTGCTGTAATCTGAACTCCCTCGAACGAGTCGTCTGCTGTGTTGTCCGAATCCGCGTCGACCGTGGTGAGGATTGGGGTCGAAGCTGCGAGACAGGGAACAAGGTTGGATGAAAGCCGCTCGAACTCGTCACGATAACGGTTTTCCCAAGTGTAACGGGTAGCCTCGGTCATGCGATCCATGATCGCCCGAAGCTGCTCAGTACGATGGGCAGCAAAACGGAGGTCTTCCGTTGACAGTTTCGGGGACTCAATGATGGTCCGCTGAATGCTGTATTGCTTGAGCTGCTTTGCAAACGCGACGTTAGCCCGCTCGTCGTTGGATGCGTGCGTGCCTTGAGCCCCGCCTACGTTCTCGGCGGAATCCTTGAGGCCCTGCCCGAGAGTGTTGGTGAATGCGTTGGCACCCAGTTCATTACCCATGTCGCTCCAAGTTACACCTTCAGCGCTCGCTGTGGTGTGGGGGATGGCGCGGTCATAGATCAAAGTGGTCTGGGTGTAACCCATTCCATCTTGAAACGCGGTTTGCTTGATGAGGTCCATCCAAGGAGACGTATGGAGGGTGCGAGAATAGATGTCCTGACCGATGCGATTTGCCTCCTCGGTAAGAACTGTGTTAATTAGGTCGGTTCCGTCAACGGTACCAGACGAAGTGTTATTAATGAGAGCCATTGTAAAATGAGAGTTGTGCCCCCACGACATGTGGGTGCGGAATTAAAAAGAAGTTTTCGGGCGAAGGCGGAAGTAGAACTATTTATGGCAGAGCAGCCGGGGCCTATCTATGTGGGTGAGACAACGCTCGTTTTACTCCGCAGCTTGTAGAACTATTTATGGCTAGAGCAACCAGCTACGAGGTGTGCCTATATAAACTTATAGGTACACATATGTCAACACCCTAGTTTAACTAGCGAACGCGGCGTTCACAGCATCCTCAAAACTCATGTCTGCTGGGGGGCTGCTTCCCGCTTCGTTTGCAGTTACGGCTGCGCCGCTAGTGGAGGACGGTTCGGCGTTTTCATAAGAAGCGAGGCGGTCGGTTAGCAGCTCAACTTCTTTTCGCATGGAAACGTATTCCTTCACAACTGTAGGAAGAATATTAGACGCGATAGCGTTGTAGGCGTTGTCCACTGGGTGGATGGTGTTGGGGTCAGCTTTAGCCGCTGCCTCAGTAGCCGTAGCCATGTCGAAACCTTCTATAGCCTTTAAAAATGGGAGTTTTTCCGTAACTCTTTCACTTACTTCCGTAGCGACTTGGGACCTAATCTTAACCTCCTGCGCTATTTTTTCGTTAGTTCTTTGCTCGTCTGCTTCTTTTGCCTCGGCAACTGCTTGCTCTACGTTCTCGTACATGGCTTGCCGCATCTCCATAATAGGCTCTACACTATCGACTACACGGTAGATACGCGCCTTGTCTCGATCGCTCGCCACACTTAGTAAATCTGCTAGGGCTTTGTCTTGCTCAGCTTCATCCTCCATAGCCACGGCGTCGATAAGAGCTTCAGAATCAATGCCATACTTCTCGGCTACAGCTTCTGTTTGTTCTAGAAGCTCGTGCAGTGGTTCAGTAACCCGGTTTTTATAAGCTTCTGTTTCTTCCAAGTTATTGAACATTTTTTCTTGTTCATACTCAGCAAGCTTTTCTTGCAGGGCTTTCGGGTCTTCTGCTTCGTTTAGGGCGGTTAGCTCTTTGATCTGAGCCTCGTGTTCAAGATTTTTTTGCCGCAGAGTCTCTAACTCAGAAGAGCTGTTCTTTAACTCTTCTTTGAGTTGTTTAAACCGGTTAGCCGCTTTTGGGGTCCAGTCATCCCCAATATCTTCGCTCAAATCATCTAGGGGCGTTTTATCCGAGTCGTCTGATTCGGGCTCAGGTTCTGGTTCGGGTTCTGTCGCGGGTTCTGGTTCTGTCGCGGGTTCTGGTTCTGTCGCGGGTTCTGGTTCTGTCGCGGGTTCTGGTTCCGACTGGGTCTGGGCTTCGGGCGATTGCTCAGAAGCTGCTTCCATTTTAGACAGCGCATTTTCAAGGGCATCCGTAAAACTTAAGGTGTCTGCATCAGGTTCAGGTAGGGCCTGAACCATGTCAGATGGCTCGTTCTGATTTTCTTCAGACTGCTGTGGTGCGTCGGTAACGGCTGCGGCTTCTTCGCTCATGACTCAATGTGGGTCCACTCGTCGGGATGTTGTGTACTGGATTTTGTATTCGTGATCTTCGATAATTTATGAAGATCGTTAAATGCATCTCTATAGCCTGCATACCATGCATGGCGGATGCTATTGTGGTCTTGATCCTGCAAAGTATTGAACGAAGGTCCAGCTATTTCTTTAAGAACCGCTACAGCTTTTCTAAAAGTGTCTGTCTGTAGGATCTCTTGAAGCTCTTTTACCGCTGCCGTATCCCCGTACCAATGGTCTACCGGGATGGGGGGAGTTATTTGTTTAGCCATGTGTAGAATTTTTTTCGCGCTCTTCTTTAAGCATACCTAGCGCAAGTATGGCGTAATTGACAATATCGTGGCAGGCGTCTTCTACACTCTCGTCAGGCACCTGCAACTCTTTATCATTAACGAATGATCTTATTCTTTGGATCTTGTCTAGTACTCGCATAAGGAGCCCGTGTACCGGGTGAATACCTATTACCGTACTAGATTTAAAATTAGCGAACGGGTCTGTAGATCCACGCCCTCCCGTGTAATCTGAATTTTTTGTCCGCATGATCTCCTTACACACAGTGCAAGTATCATCATGGAGCTGGAGAAGTTCTTTAGAGGTCACTGTTCTCGCGGAACTCTAGAGCGGCCTTGGCGTCTCGCAAAGCCATTTCTTGCTCATGTTTCCTCTGCTTGATAGCCATATCAAGCTCCGCTTTCTCTTGGGCAATCTGCATCTTAACCTGATGCTCCATCATTTTTGCGTCGGGTTGTTGGGGAGCTTCTTGTCCCTCGGCCTCGGCTTGTTGCGCTTGATCCCGTTGAATTTTTTGTTGGGCTTTGGCGGTGTTGTTAATTGCTTCTTCTGCAAACTGTAGAACTTGGTTTGTTTGTCCAACAATACTTTCAAGAGCCGGGTCGCCCACGGCTAGTTGTACCGTTTGGCTAATGTGCTCATAGAAAGCTTGGAGCACTGGCATTACTTGCATGGGGTCAGCCTGCCCTGAATTTATCTGCTGGATAACTTCAGCAAGTGCCGGGGTGTGGATTTCTAGATGGGTGCCGTGTAGCTCGTTGCCCACGACAGGAACAGGCTGGCCCGCCATCAACTGCTGATTCTCAAAGTAGGCAATCTTAAGATCGACAGTCGGGCGCTTCTCGATATCTGCTGGGACGTACCGGTCAGCGAGGTCATGACCTACTCGGGTAGATACAATGTCGCGGGTAAGGTTTCGTCTACCTACGTCATCGAACTGACCACTGATTCCCTGAAGCTCCCGCAGAGCTACCATACGGTTGGCGTGACTGCCGTTCCCAATGGACCGAACGGCTTTAGTTCTAGCTACGTCTAGGGTTTTAATAAACTCGGCAGATACTCCCCTGTCTTCACATCGGCGGAAGAAGTCTTTGATAGCGTTGTCAGGTCGGCTTGTGGTTACGACCCGTCGAACAATCTCGCGAAGGAGCCGGTTCCAAGATGCATAGAACAGGTTCAGGGATGCGCCAGACAATCTGGTCGTCACATCCATGTCTGCTACGACCTGCATCTGGTTCCGGTATGGTGAACCCTGATTCGGGCCATACGTGGACACGGTATCAGTGTTCAGTTGCAACTGTTGGGTGAGGTCCTGCAAAGCAGGCTGAACAGCAGTGCCAAGATTCGGGATAGCTTTTTCAACGATGTTTACATTCGGACTTAGCACGGCGTATGCGCCGTAGTAAGTGAACTGCAACTCGTCCAGAGACCTTTGGGTTTCGGGTTGGATCATCACCGCAGATGCGAGCATGGCTCCATCAATCTGCTGGCAACGCAGTCTATTACTGGTCTGTACGTGGGCGAAGATGCGTTGGCCTAGGCCACGAATCGAATGGTATGTACCGTTGCTGCCGACACCATAGGTGAACATCACGTATGCTTGCTCGGCCTTTGCGTAACGAGAAACTTTCTTATACAGGAAATCTTTAGGGCTGTTCTCAGCCGAGATGTAGTGGCTCACACTCCCATCCATCTCTTTGACCCAATAATGCAAGACCCGCACCGATGGGTTTTGGATGCCGGTGTACAAGTCGTTGTTCTTCATCTCGGCCTGCATCTGCTCATAGTCATAGCTGCCGTAGTCTCGACCGTTGGTCGTGGCGTTCTTAGAGATCACTCTTTTTACTTCCTCCACGTTCCAGCCCACTTTCTCGGCAACTTGTGGGTCTTTGATGTATGAGTGTAATTCGTGTAGGAGGTAGTTACGCCTACCAATAGCGATGTCAATGCAGTCTTCGTTAGCAGAGGTCTGTCTAGGAATAAGAATGTCGGTAAACCCACCTACTCGGAACTTCCAATCATCGGGCGAGTCAAAGTAAGCGACCGCCACTCCATGTTTAATAAACGTGGTGCAAAGCCTTAGGTAAGCGTTGTGGAACTCAGGCCAGTTCCGCATCAGGTGTGTCAGCTCTTCCGCGACGATTTCTTCCGCCGGTTTGATTTCGCTCGCCTCTCCTTGCGTTCCACGCACCTCGACGAATCTCTCCAGAGAACTATAAAGGTCAACATAAGCAGACAGAGCCACATCGAGGAGTCGTTGTGCATCTCCGAAATTTAGGTTTGTTTTTAAGCCCTGACCGCTCGCAGATAGACCGGCGCTACTATATGGGGCTGCGCCGTCAAACATGGCGTCCACCCTAGCTCGGTTTACCGCTGACCGTTCATCGGCTCTGAGCAGAGTATTAAAAATACCTACGGCACTTTTGACATCTTTAAGACGGGTGGTTACGGGTTTGCCTTCATCTGTGAGGGCACCCAAATCTAACCCATCAATGTCCAGCGGGTATTCGCTCATTGTTCAAGTGATATCCTTTTGAAACTTAATAGTCAATTCTGTAAATTTCACTGGACAGGGTGGGGGTCGGCTCATACAAGGAAGGCTATGAAATGGAACTTCATTGCAGCAAGTGCATCATGCATCCTGTTTGGTGTATCATGCTCCACGGCTGATCTGGGCGGGCAAGTGCCTCTCCCATTTACGTCGCCATCAACGTCGGCCAAGCTGGATCTCGAACTCCGGCCTGTGCCACCAAAATTCTGTATCGGGCTCGATCTGGTACCGACTGAGCCCGAAACAGGGACTACAGCAGAAAAGTAGGGGTCGATTGTGTGGGGGTGGCCCCGACTTTAACCAACTGGCAGGCAACCCAGTTACCCCCACACAGATGCTTTATGGCAAACAAACCAAAACCAAAGGGCACTAAGCCGAAGCCGAAGCCGAAGCCCTATTAATTACAAGCCCGCTTCGGAGTCATAGAGCCGAGGCGGGCTTTTGTCTATTTCGTCGACATGTTCTGAAAACGTGTCGATTTACCGTGACTCAAGGTTTTCACGGGGGTGGGTTGGGGGAACCTCTAGTATAAATCGTGTTGCCCGAAGGGTGCGAATTCTTAGGGTCGTATATGTGGTGCTCTTTATTAACACCGACGAAACTCTCGTAAACTCGGAATGCAGCTTCGATTACAAGGCCTGTCAGAACCATTGTAATCGCCACAACCACAAGGGTTTCCATGAATGTGGACGCCTTTTTCACGCCCATACATAATACCCTGTTGTGGGGGCGGGCGTAACTCACCATTCGGGTGATATGTTGGATCAGTCGTCGCCCCAGACACTCTTCACGATCTTGTCTACTGGAACCTGCTTCCTGATTCCCGATTCGTGTTTCAGGGATACGTATCGTGTATTCCCGCGCATAAACTCTGAGACCATGGATACACGGCCCGCGGTGCGGCCTCGGGGTTCAGGTTTCACGCAGTAGATGCAGCCATAGGGGGTCACGGCGAACCGTGGGAACTCAGGGATCACCTGAGCCCCCTCGAAGTCAAAGATGTGGGACAGGGACAGCTCCGGCGTAGGGGCCTCTATGGAGTCGTGGGCGAAGTGTACGCGCTTTCCGTCGTCGTTAGTCAACAGGGTCTTCCAACGGTCGCCATTCCACCATCGGCGAAGCCGCTTACAGGTCTTCGTGTTAAACACGTAGCCCGAAGGCAAGAGCACATAATCGCGGGCGTTTGGTATCGGTTGGGTCTGGGGGAGTGTATCCATTCAAGTGTTTTCGTTACCCCCTATATAAAAAGTCTCTTCTAGATTCAGTCAAACTTAATTTCTAGAAATTTTGTTGGAGTCCCTCTAGAAGAGACTTTATAGGTGGGGGGTCTACTCCGAAATATTGTTTGAGGCTTTCTTTTGCCGAGCTTTCTTTTGCCGGAGGTCTTTGAGTCTTGCACGGTTTCTTAGGTAGTATGCTCGGTTATATGCACGCTTTTTGTCTGCTAATTCGGGGTCGGCTAGGATCTCTAACGCCCTCTGTTTCAGTATCTTAGCCTTGTTAGCAGCATAGTATTTACGTTGGTAAGCCTTCCGTGCTTCTTGGTTCTTTAGATAGTATTCGTGCTTCTTCTCGTCACGCATAACGCGTTTTACCGTGCATTTGGGGGTAGTCAAATTTTTTCACACAACATACACACACAACACGACGCTGCCACAAAAATGCAGCAGGGGACGGGTGGCGTGGTTCGTGGTTCATGATGCATGTATCAGGCTCGTGGGCCATACAGGCTCTCTCTGGACCCATAGGGGGTTGTCGAAAGGCCGCCCGAACCGGGTACCCCTCCTCAGGAGGGGAGGAAGGAATCGGAAGCCCCAGATCACCGGGAGGTGAGAGATCCTCCTCCGAGCCAAAGTCGGGCCTATGCACACTAGGATCTTGGTAACATAAGTGTAAAACTCCGTATGAAGGATGCCTCTTTGCCAACCCTAGCAGTTGGAGACGGGCCACCGGACTCCCGAAAGGGACGCGACAATGGGGTGCGACTAACCATAGTGGTTCATGCTGACGCGTGTTTGCAAGGTCTAGGATTGACCGATAGTGAACACTCCGAAGTGAAACCAATCGGGAAACCAGAGTTAGTGCATAATCCCGGCGAAAACAGCGGAGCGCCTATCACCTGAGATGTGGTGAAGCGTAGCAAGGGTAACGCCTTGTGGAGCAGGAGGGACCTACCTAGTAATGGGACAGCGTAGATCGTTGAGTGAAGTCACTTCCGAGAGTAACTGATAATCCGTTGGATTCTGGCCTTACAACCCAGAACCGGCTAAGTGGGGACGCCCCCCACCTCTAGGCAGGGATTTCCCGAGCCTACATGGACTGTCGCAGGATGGGCCGTGGAGCGGACAGCGCGGATAGAGACTTTTGAATCAGACTTTACCACTTGTTGAGAGTAAGGCTGTTGGCGAGTTGCCAGAACCGGCAAACCCAGCAGTCCTTGCTCTCACTTGAACCCTGAATCGTGATCCCCGAATCGTGATACAGGAGTCAAGTGAGTGCAAGGAACTAACCCTTCACTCCATCAAGCAATATGGAAAACCAGAATGCTCCTACTGTGGAGCCAACTGATACGGTCGATAGTCTCAATGAGATTCTCGACGCCGCCGATGAGGTAGAGAACAAGCGTGGCGCTCAAAAGAAGAAGCGTCAGGCCGTTCGCAAGAAGTTCGCTTCTGCGAGCAATCGCCTTATCATGGAAACCGCCAAGCTACTCGGCTTGGTTAAAACTGAATGGAAGCTCGGTTCGGACGAATACATGTCTATTGACATGACAAAGTTCGACGACAAGCAAACCGGTTCTCCCGAAGAACTTGGTTTGTTCCTAGGTCTCAAGGACAAGTGGGCGGGTGCCGGTGTCAATGTGACTACCCTCGCCTTCTCCTTGTCCGGTCAGATCAACTCGTGGGGCAAGGCTCTTGACCAGAAAGAAGTCCCGCAAGACAAGTAACCCCAAGGTCCTAGCGGGGCGGGCGACCGCTCCGCTTGTGACCCCTGCTCTCCGGCCACCGGAGGGTAGCGGTCACAATGTGGGGGTAGCTCAATGTCAGAGCACTCCAGCCTAGATGCATGAGCCTAACGGACGCAGGGTTGTATAACCCTTTGAGCATCTATAATGGTAAGAGATAGATCGGGGTTAGATTCCCCGCCCCCGTCACACTTTATGGCTAAGAACTATAAGGCGTCATTGCGGAGCGCCAAACTACTCTGCAAACCTGACCGGATGAAGCCCCATGAGCGGCGACGTCTCGGTCGCCAATGGCAAGCACGCGGCAACCAGCCCGCGTTTACCCCACCTAAGGTGGATTTCAGTGACCACATTGCGGGTGCATCTGCATCCCGTATCGTGAAGCGTGGTTCTATGTTCGACGTAGAGCACGCAGTGGATCAAGCTGTATGGGAGAAGCTCTTCATGAGTAACCCCCACCTCCGGTAACACACTTTCCAACCGGAACCAGAGTTCGCCCACGCATAAACAGAGCTTGTTGACTAGCTCGCCAACCCCGCGTGGGCATGACCGACAAGGTCAAAGGCATGGACCGCCGTAGAGGTTCAAGGGCTGCTCCCCCCTATGAAGGGAGCCACCACCCACAACCAAGTGCTGGAGGTAGACCGGTGGGGGTCCTGTTCAGGCAACGTCCTGTCCAGAGTATCCGAAGAAGGCAACCAGTAATATAATACATAGACTGACTCTCCTAGGCATGAGAGTAAACTGCCTACCCTTCCCATCTTCCAATGCGATGACGGCAACGTCGGCATCGGGAACATCAAAAGATGGTAACGTAGGCATCGGAACTACTGTTAATATGAGAAAAGAAATTGAACTAGAGATAGACAAGGATCTCGCATTATGCGAGAAGCTGGGCATTGACCCCAAGACTGGCGAGCCTAAGCCCGCACCCCGTGGGTGGGCCTATGCCGAAACATCGGTGGAGAACAACCCCGTTCTCCCCGCTAACTTCCCAACAACCAATGAGTAATAACGTATTAGAAATAACATACTTCGACGCGGCCACCTCGAAAGACGTAGGCTGTACCTCCGTGCGGTGGGGCGACACCCTCAAGGGTGGCTTCGCTGACAGCGCCGCCGCTTCACTTATGCCCGACCATGTATCCAAGATGCAGGACAGCACCACTATATTGTGGAGCCTTGAGGTTATCTCTGAAGCCGAGTGGATAATACGCAACCCACTGAGGATACTGCATGAGCCTCCCGAGTGGAGTGACCCCCGACCCAAGACCCTGCCCTTGGTCACCAAGGACGGGGGAGTTGTGCGGCTGACCCAAACGGTGCTACCCAAGTTGCAGGTCCCTCTCAGGAATATGCTTCTCGATCTATTCGACGGGGCGAACGAGGCTACCCGTGAACACTACACAAGAGTGATATGTAAACTGACCGACATCCCTCCGCACCAGTTAAGTGAGTGGATGTATCGGGCCGAGGGAAACCCATGCCCCTTCGAGTTCGACCACAATCAAGAGAGAATGATTCGTCGGCTAGTCCGGCGTGAGTTGCGAGGCCGAGCCGAGACATGGTTCTATGAAACTCACATCTCCAAGAAGAACAAGAAGAAGACAAGCCGCGCCCGATTCTATATCGGGTGGGCCGCTGTAGGTCTCATCGCCTACGCCATCGTCAACCACCTGTTCTCATAACAATCACTGCCCGTCCCGCGATGGGATAGGCTCGACGCCCCGCTCGGGGGATAGTTCCGAGACTGGCCGTGGAAAAACGCAAGAATGAGTCACTGCGCCACGAAAAGACAGTGACTTGGGGAATGCTCCCCGCCCTCAAGCCCAAGTATACGTGGGCGTATAACCAACCCTGAAAAGGGGGAGCACACTTCACCCGCTGACGTCAGAACGGCGTCAACTAACCTGAACCCTGCATCCTGTATCTTGATTCCTACAGGTTGTGGGCTTAACAACAAATAGGAATCATATATTAAGTACAATGAGTGAAACACTACCTTCAAGCAGTGAAGGCATCAGAGTAAAGCTGACTGTGTGTATGTTCAACCCACTGGTGAACGACAAAGAAGCAGCAGCAGAGCAAGCCAAGAAGAAAGATGCGAATGCAAAACAGCACAAGCATCAGATTCAACTGTTGGCTGACAACGACATCAAGAACCTCAAGACCGTAGCCGACGAAGGACGCGCCGCATTCAAGCGGTGTGTGTCTGCTCCGTATCTGGATTACAAACCAGACCCGACTGAGGAGGTGAAGATCAGCACTAGATCGTGTTGGTACTTCCTATCCACATCACATCTGTCCGAGTATCTGGATACCATGTCCAAGTTCAGGCAGCGGTTCGAGATGGCAAAGCAGGAGTTCATACACAGTTATGAAGACATCCTCAGGAAAGCTAACTCCAGTGATGGGGTGGGCCAAGACTTCTCCCGATTCCAACACAAGTATCCTTCAAAGGAAGCGGTTGGACAGAGGATCTCCTTCACTACCTTTGAAGACCCCATCATCACTAGCTTCATGCCCGAGGTGTTCGACGAACGCATCCGCCATGAGATGGAGCAACTGAACCAGCGTAAGCAGGAGCAGGTAGAGTATAGCCTTCAAGCTGTCACTCGTTCCGTCACCAAGGACCTGATCGAATCCGCGCAGCACGTTGGCAAGCAGTGTGCCGCGAAGAACAAGTCCACTAGTAGCCCCATCCATGATTCTGTAGTCGAGAGGCTCGTCGAGAATCTGGAGCGGGCCACCACCAAGGCACCCCGAGACAGCGCCGAGCTTGATGAGGCGGTGCAGATTGGTCGAGAACTCCTCGAAGAACTCGACCCCGACATTCTCAAAGCCAATGAACACTCCCGCAACAAGGTCATTGCTGGAGCTAACCGTATGAAAGACCTGATCCAACTGTAATCATTATGAGTAAAACAGATGAGGTGGTTCCTCTACCAACAACCACACCTGATATGATCAAGCCCATCCTGCGACGGGCTTGTAAGGCCGACAACCCTACCGGCGATCAAGCTGGGCATTACAAACCGGTGCTGTTCTTCGGTCCCCCCGGAGTCAGTAAGTCCGAGCAGATCAAGCAGTTCGCCCGTGAGAATGGTTACACCTTGATCACAGTATATCTGTCATACCTCACCTTCAATGACATGAAGGGTATCGGTGTGCCTGACCGTGACCCCGAGTCCCCTACCTACCAGCGCATGGTATGGTGGAGGGATGCAGTGTTCCCTGACTCCGATTGCGATGGCAAGTATCTCATCTTCTGGGATGAGTTACTCAACGCCGCGCCTTCGGTCATCAAGGTAGCGCAGCAGGCTGTGCTGGAGCGTATGATCGGGGAGTATAAGTTCCCTCGCAATACGATGATGGTCGCCGCTGCCAACGGACAGAAGCATTTCTGTCAGGCTAGTCGTGCCCCAGCCTCAGTCATGGACCGGTTTGCTTGCTATCAGTTACAGCCCGCGATCAAACCCATGCTTAACTGGCTTCTCAAGAATGCTAAGACTGAGTATGTGTATGGCTTCCTCGAAGGACACAATGAGTTCTTATACTGTGACAACATGGACAAGTGGGATGGTGAGCAGGCTCAGTCCAGCTCTCGCTCATACGCCAAGCTCGACCAGTATCTGAGCACATACTCAGACCCATCCGAGATGATTGAACCCGACAATGCTCGGCTATTCAAATCAGATGTCTCTGGTTGTATCGGTGCCAAGGCTGGCGAGGCATTTATCACCCACATACAGCTCTATGCTACATGTGGTGACGTCGGCAAACTACTGGAGAACCCCCGCACTTGCGACCTCTCCCGTATCTTGTCCCGCCCTGACTTGATGTACATCGTAGCCAGTAAGCTGGTCACACTTACTGACCAAGATAACGTGGCAGATGTTCTGCTCCTGAGTCACAGACTTACCGACCCCAACCTCAATCGTCCCGATGAGTTGGAGACTATCGAGTCACTGGTTGGCAATCGTCTCCGGTTCAATCGAAAAGACTTGAGCAACGTGAGGGACTTGCATAAATGGCAACTCAAGCACGCTCGTGAGCTTCTCAAATAGTGACCAGATAATTGAGTACATTCTCAATCACCCCACTCCCCCCGAACAAGGCTTCGTCTTGTTGGGTGGGGAGATGTGGGGCACATCGGAGTGGGAGTTGTGTGCGGCACCATGCCTTCACTCAATCAAACCTCAGGGAGAAGAAGACCGAAAATATATCTTCTGGTTTTACAAGTGGGCCACCGCAAACAACTGCGAGGCACACCTAGAACCAACCTGCCCCGAACCACGCAACATGGTCGAGGCACTATATAGCTGGGACGTATCTCCATGGGTGTACGAACTATGGTGCCACCATCGAGAAGACTTCAAAGCAACAGCATTATTACACAAAGAAACTGTAGATTATGACAGACACAGAGCCAGCTCAGGTGAATGAGCAACAGAGAGCACGGTGTAAATCCGCGCTCAACACGGTGATGAAGGACCATCCGTTCTTCGCACCAGCAGCGGTGGCGATGCCACTAATCGAAGACCGCCGTATTCCTACGGCTTGCACGGACGGGTTCGTCATCAGGTATAATCCTGATTTCGTAGCTACCCTGAATGACTATGAACTAGTCGGCCTCATCATCCATGAGGTATGCCACCCCCTGTTCGGGCACTTGATCCGCTTCGCGTCGGCGATGCAGGCGGGTGACGGACGTCTTGTGAACAAAGCGACTGACTATGAGATCAACAACTTGTTGATCAAGTACAGTTCTAATTCCTTCAAACCAATAGTCCTACCTAAGGATGGGTGTGTGGATATCAAGAGGTTCAACACGCAATCAGCAGAGGTTATCTACAGGACTCTCCGAGAGGAGCAGGAACAAGAACCACCACCAATCAACCCTGACGATACCGGAGACACCGAGTGTGATAGCGGTGGCGAGGGTGATGAGGGTGAGGGTGAGGGTACCGGCAGCGGTTCGTCATCAGGTCCGAGTCCAGAGCAGCAGCAGCAGCAAGAGCAAGAGCAAGAACCATCTTCACCCGGCGAGTTCGAGATTCCAAAGGGTAACCCTGAGGACATTGCCCAGCAGGAAGAGAAGTGGAGAGAGATCCTGTCTACTTCTATTCACGCATCCAAGTTGCGGGGAGATGCTCCCGGCGAGTTCTTGGAGGAGCTTCAGCGTATGCAGAAGTCTCCTATCAACATGAAGGATGTCCTTCAGAAGTATGCCGACGAGTTCTGCATGGACGAAGGATCGACCAAGCCGGACAAGAGGTTCCTTGCCAACCACGATATGTATGTGTCGGGCATGGAAGATGAGCGCATAGGTTCACTGGTATTCGTCAACGACACCAGTGGTTCTATGCCTAGTGATGTCGCTACGATATGCTGTTCCGTAATTCAAGATGCGGTCAACACCCTCAATGCCGACAGAGTTATCCACCTAGATGTTGATACCCGAGTCGCCCACTCCCGAGTGTATGCCCCGTTCGAGCCAGTAGATACAGAGATCCATGGTCGTGGAGGCACTGACTTCCGACCCGCTTTCGAGTGGGTGCAGAGCGAAGCGCATGACGCACGAGTAATCGTGTATCTCACCGACGGTTACGGCGAGTTCCCCGACACACCTCCGCACATCCCCGTGCTGTGGCTGACTTGGGGCAAAGACGCTTCCGAGTATCCGTTCGGAGATGTCATAGACCTCTATGAAATTCACCAATCAACTACATAACATGAGATTATATCACGTTACGTTTCAAGAAACAAAAGACTCCGAAGTAAAGTATGTGTGGTTTGCCACAGAGAAATCCGCAAAGAGATTTGTTGGTGATCTGTCTAGCAGCGTAGCCTCTATCCAATACGTTCCGGTCGAGATACCTGCCCAGAACCGCACATCTATGGCGGTCTTTCTTAACTGTCAGTTCTCTTTCCATCGCGCTATGCGCTGTGCTTTGGATGATGATGTATTAGAAGCGCATATAAATGCAAAGACGGTTCATCTACTGCCCGTCGAATCCAAGCAGTAGACCCTTATTGATATGAATACCCGAGAAGTTATAGAGTCCTACAACGAGTACCCATTCGCGACAACTGAGCAGACCGCTTTGGTTCGCGCCCGAAACGGTGTGCTCATGGCGAAGTTAAATAACGTGTCTCCCGGACACATCAGACCATACGATCCACACGACCATTCTGTTGTTGAGTCCGACTCTGAGAGGAGACCAGACACCGGAGCGTATGCTAAAGCAAGAACGATCAAAGAAGTCCCGACCACCCGACACCCACAGGGTAAGTTTTACCGAGAACCAGAGAGGTTCTTCTTCGACAATGACCTCACAAGGAACGACTGGGTTCCTTTATGTGTGGCTATACCTAAAGATATACTAGGCACCCGGACCGAGGAAGAGGTCCAAGATGGTCACTCTAGTAAATACTACTTCATAGGTACACACGAACCCGGCAGTTGGTCACCGCTCTTCAATCACAACACTCTGTTACAAAGGAGAGACGCCACGTATGCATATGCTAAACTCATGCGCGACATGATCATGCTCGTGCCCCAGCCAACCGCATACGGGGTTCGCATCCCCGCTCGTTCTCGAAAGGTAGATCCAATGAATATCCTTATCAGGATCTTCACCAAGATGTTTGTGGATACCTGCGGTCCCAGTCGGGCAGAGATGAACTGGCAATTAGGGTGGATGAACTATCTCACATCCCAAGCAAGTGTTCGGGTGAATGCCCGAAACAAGTTCGGGGCCTGCGTTTCTCAGTTGCTAAACTCCCAACCTATTCAGGCGTTAGAGAGAAACCTCCCGCTACTCAAACAAGCAGTGGCTAATCAAGAACCTCTCGATTATCTCGATACATTCAAACAGTTCCGGGAGAGTCTCAACGAGTCTTACAATGCGGACGGTGTGGACACAGACGTTGTTGGTTCAGGGTTTCCATATGTAATCTCACACATTGCTCAGCATCTAATGCCGGTTGACCTTCGAGGTTCTTACTACCACGTAAGTCATCTATACAAATACATCAACAAAGATTGGAAGACGTTGCCAACCTTTATACATAACCACCATAGCGATAGTAGCGAAAGACATTACGAAGAAGCGTCTGCCAAGTGTGCTGACGAGTGGGCCGAACTGTTTCGCACCCATGCAAAAAATACATCGCTGTCTAGGTCAGACCGCGATGACTTCATGGGGTTATACATCCGCGACCACAAACTTCTCCGCAATAAGTGGCCTCAGTTTGTTGATCTGTTTGAGCGTCTAGGATTCTCTGAACCCAAGCCTTTTGGTTTCAGTTACTGCGATGAAGACGAAGAATCTCTGGCAGTTATGCATGAAGCTGCTGTCAATCAGGTCTCCGATCCAGCCTCTATTATCGAGGCAGAAGCTGAACAAACTATGAGCATCCTCGGATAACAATTTGTTGCTCCCCCAAGGTAATTGGCCAGACCTTTAAAATAGTCGTTGATGCGCTGACACAGTCAGAAGAGAGGAGACTAGGGGGAGCAACATAACTAACCAGAACATGAAGATATACGAAGTAACAAACGATGAGAACCGTCAATGGTTCGACAAGAAAGCGGAGGCGCAAGCCGCATCCAAGAAAGCAGAGTCACCTATGGTTACTCATGAGGTAAGCAGCACCCGAGCTGGTTACGTTAAGTTTCTCAATGAAGTAGCGGACACATCTCCCACTGTATCCCGTACCGTGGTTCGTGTAACCGCAAGCAAGCCCCCTGTCCCAGATCCAGACGCATGAATATATTTGTCGTAGATAAAGATCCGACCACCGCAGCACAGCAACTGTGTGACAAGCATGTGGTCAAGATGATCCTTGAGTCGGCGCAGATGTTGTGCGCGGCTTACCCCAAGGGTGAGGCCCCATACAAGCGGGCCTTCTACAATCACCCATGCACCATCTGGGCTAGGGAATCCAAGGACAACTATGATTGGCTACTCACCCACGCCGATGAGATGTGCCGCGAGTACACCTACCGTTATGACAAGACGCACAAGTCAACTGATGTCATACACTGGTGTGCAGCTAACTACTCAAAGCTAGGCTTGAGCAAGCAGGGTCTCACCCCCTTCGCTCAGGCTATGCCAGAAGAATACAAACGAGTCTTCGCAGTGACGGCTTACCGTGCCTACTACAACGGTGAGAAGAGTTACTTCGCCAAGTGGTCGGGGCGTGATACCCCCGACTGGTTCCTGAATCCTGAATCCTGAATCATGAGTAAGATAATTGATGTCCGTAAATGGATGCCCGCCATCCGACAAATGGCACAGAGAAAGCTACCCATGATTATGTTGCGAGAAGAACTTCGCAGAGAGAAGGAACGGACGTCTCAACTGATAGACAAACTTAGACCAGTAAAGAATAGAACAGTACAAAAACTAATAAAAGAATATGAAAGCGATACTACCGAACCCCTTCTCGGGGAAAGCCGCGACGACAGTCTTTGATGTCTCCGACAAGACAGGACTCAAAACTGCTGTCCGATACCACAACACCAACATAGTAGAGTTCACACCTACATCTGTTACCCTGAACTCCGGTGGGTGGGACACCGCTACCACCAAGCGTAGGATGAACGAAGTATCCTGCCAGTATAACCTAGACTTCTGGGTTAGTCAGGAGAACTTCAAGTGGTGGGTAAGTGTAGGCCCTTCCGGTAAACCAATCCCATTCAAAGACGGAATGACTTTCCCAAGATAATACATATGAAAACAAAAATAAATACAGAGGTGGTCGAAGTAAATGACATCACCGTCAAACTACAATCGAAGCCTGACAACGAAGCCGTCAACGGGTGGTCCGTAATCGCCTACCTACCCGACTTCTCAATTAGATCTAAAGCTCTACACAACAGAGTAAAGCTAGACAGATTTATAATGACAATAATTATAGCTGCGGGCTACCACTTTCATGAGTTGGTAGACGACGGCAGTCGGGTAGCCGCACAAGCGGAACAGGATATAGATGAGCTTATAGCTGCGTGTAAGAGACTGATGCCTACGTTATGATCCACATGGTTCGTGAGTTTCTACCCAATGGTATGCCCATCATGATAGACGGGGTGGTAGAGGGGGATAGAGTATCCCCCGCTTCTGCCCGCATCTTCCCCCTCAGTGTGGGGGAAGATGAACCGTCTGTGATTGGCACACCCTTCTATTGTTTCAACGACCCAGATGATCTGGGGCAGAAGATAGCAGACCGATTAACCAAGGTTTATGAATCCTCTAATCTTTAAGGTCGGTAATCCTCTTACCTGTTTCTGGATCAGTGAACCGATGCTTGGGGCCAAACTTCTGGAGGGCTGCTTGAAATCTTCTGAACCGGTCAGCCATAAATTCTTTATCGTCCATTAAGAATCTTCGCTGCGCTTGCAAGCTAGGGATATACCTTTCGGTAGCCCCATACTTCACAATACCTAAGCTCCGAGCATCGCCTACGCCCGCCCGCTTTAGCATCACTCTTACGTTCTGATCGTTAAGACCAAATTGCTCGAAACTCTTCGCGGTCTCAACTAACCGTATCAACTCTTGATCACTCTTGAGGCGGTTATCAACCACTCGTTTAGCCATACGTTCTATTTCAAGGTCGCCTTCCGGCCCCGACAAAGAAGCAGAACCGTCAGCTAAATCATTGAACGTATCGTTTACCAGTTGGGTACGCTCATCGTTAAGCCTTCGTGCCGCTTTACGTATTGCTTCCCCCAGTCGTACTTCTCTTGGAGATGCTGGAGCAATTATCTGTGTGATCGTCTCTTGTAAAGAGACCCGAAGGTCTTGGTCATCTGCATTCTGCAAGTCATAGTACTGACGCAAACGACGAATATTACCCGGCTCAACTAGACGCTCAGCCGTTCTCTTAAGAATACCCATGAGTCTTTCAGCCCCCTCATCAGACTCCTTAAAACTTTTACCATCTTCGTTGGCTATTACTTCATCGATCGTGGCTTTCATAAACCCATCGTTAAAGAATCTCTTTAAGTAGCCCCCAAACAGATTGGTCATCGCGGTTTTGTAGTCGCCACGCATGAGTTCCAAGACCCCCGACGTCATCCCATCAAACACTGGAGAAGCCGCGTTGATGTAGGTTAGATCTACCGCATACAATTTACCCTTTTCAAAGTCTCCCATGAATCCGAACAATGTCTTCGCTAACCCACCCGGCAGGTAGATGTACCTGTTTAACTTACCCCATGGCGGGGCTGCTTCTTTGAGAAGTTCCTCCTCTTCATCGGTAGGGTTTATTCCCAGCAACATCGCTGAAGCAACCGGCAAACCTACTGATATTCCTCCGTGTACTGTGACAGCAGATGCTAATCTCTTCGCACCTCGTGCCGAGATTACAGGGTTCTCACTAGCCATCTCTTCTTTAGGGATAGCCGCAACTTGATTGTAAACAATTCTGAACTGGTCTAACCAGAAAGATAGGAACGGATCCATGTGGAACGCGTTGAACTTCCTGAGAGCCTTCGCCGAGATAGGAGCTTCGGAGTAAGTTGGAGCCATGGCCCGAACTTTACGAGCGGCATCAAACTCCATCTGCTCATCCGTCATAGTAAGAAACCCAGTATCAACACCGTTGTCGATGTCGTACTGCTTCGCTTTCTTTATCGCGTCCAGCTCTGTGTCAAACATGGCTATCTTAGTAGCCGAGTCAATCCCCTGCGCCACACTCGCCAGCCTCCGAAGAATAACGCCCGGTACAAACGCTCCCGCCTTCCCTATTTTAATAAGACCTTTCTTAATTAGCCCCTGCTCAGTCATGTCTTTATTCGTAAGAGACATGAGATCCCTTGTGGCATCATAAAATATACCGTAAGGGTTCGACTGGTTGTCACTAGACAACTGGTTAATGTAGCCAAGTTCTATCTGTCCTTGATCAATCCCCAACCGCTGCAACAAAACACTACGCTCAGTTCTATAGCGTGGGTCTTTTATTAAGAACCCAGATCGAGCAGCCGCTTTAACAAACTCAGCCATCATTCTCGCGGGGTTTACTAAGTTAGCCAACCCGTATGAAGTTAGAGCCGTAAGTGTGTTACGTATATGATACGCAGGTATGTTAGCCACCGTCTTAGAAAGCATGAACAAAGAGTTCAGTTTCAAGTAAGCATTCACTAAATGTGCAGCACCCAAGATTAAAGGACGCATAGCCGTAGATCTATCTGCGGCAGAGAATAAAGTAGTAGCGACGTTCCCTCGGGACACGCCTTGGAAAATCTTAAGTGATCTGTACAGCTCCTCGGGAACATACATATCAAAGGTCGGATCAAACACTCCCTGCAATCCTTGGCCCTTCTGCTCTTCGGATATAGGTTTGAGACGATCTCCTGTCTTTAGATGCACATATGGTTTTGCATCCGGTTTCGTGAGCCCTGCTTCCTCAGCCTGCTTAAACGTAAACACAAAAGCATCTTTCATGTTCCCATCTTTCACTCCCCCTATCTCGATGAGGTCATTCAGGAAACCAATAGACTCAGCCATACGGATCTGGTTCGACACCGTAGCGAAGAGAGACGTCAATCCCTGCTCACTAAATGAGCCATCGTCTGTTTGCTCCAGTCCAAACTGTCCCAGTAGATAACGAACGCCTTCATCTATGTCACCCTTTGCTCTCAGGTTATCCACCTGAACCTTTGTAATGGCAGCCACTCCTGCTCCCTGCTCCTTTTTGATCTTAGCGATGTTAATTCTGTCCGCTTTCTTTGTAGCAATGTCCCTGACGTTCTCAAGAAACGTGTTCATGGACTCAAGACCACCGCCCTTTTTGGCAACAGATAGTTCGGCACG